>Ga0209344_10000189_pt1 | contig 127890 bp, 108 predicted proteins | sample Cruoilmetagenom6_FD_187293 | JGI IMG/M metagenome (GOLD analysis project Ga0209344, IMG submission 187293) | Oil polluted marine microbial communities from Coal Oil Point, Santa Barbara, California, USA - Santa Barbara Oil Seep Sample 6 (SPAdes)... | ecosystem: Environmental > Aquatic >... | reverse complement strand
GGTTCGTCCCGATAGCTATCGGGACCAGTATCGCCCACAAAAGAGACTCTCTTGATTCTCAAGAGAGTTTTTTTATGCATTCTATTTTTCATTCTTTATTATTTATTGGTATTTAGATTCCATTTTTAATGGAGTGTTCAAATGGTTCGTCCCGATAGCTATCGGGACCAGTATCGCCCACAAAAGAGACTCTCTTGATTCTCAAGAGAGTTTTTTTATGCATTCTATTTTTCATTCTTTATTATTTATTGGTATTTAGATTCCATTTTTTAATGGAGTGTTCAAATGGTTCGTCCCGATAGCTATCGGGACCAGTATCGCCCACAAAATTAAAGCCGCTTCAAAACTGAAACGGTATTTTACGTTCTGAATTTATGAAGTATCAAAAAGATTGTAAGTATAGCACACCTTACTTCGGTAATAAAATCCACCTTTTGCTGCAACACCACCTCACAATAACCTCCCACTCCTATCTAACAAAACGAACAACCGACTAACTAATAAACACTTAAGCCAAAAGTAATTATTTTGGAATACTTATAGCACCTACACAGTCAAAACAGTACAAACTTAAAAATTACTATTATGAGTGCGACAAGCGATAAACTAAAAGGGAACTGGAATCAATTCAAAGGAAAATTAAAGCAAGAATATGCTGACTTAACTGACGATGATTTACAGTACGAGGAAGGTCAAGAAGATGAATTGATCGGTAGAATTCAAGAGAAAACAGGAAAAGCCAAAGAAGAAATTAAAAGTTTCATTGACAAACTGTAATTCTCTAAAAAGAGATAGCCGCTTCTAATAATTTAGAAGCGGCTATTTATGCTTTTATCTCAATAAAGTTAGCGTACCTTTTCGATTAAACTTTCCAGTAATAATATAGACGTATGTACCAGTTTGAACCTTTTCACCTTTATACTCGCCATTCCATTTGAAATAGCAATCATTGGATTCGAAAATCAATTCTCCCCAACGATTAAAAATGGAAACATGAAGCTCAAAAGGAGCAGATACATTTAATTCAAAAAAATCATTTACATAATCGCCATTAGGAGTAAATACATTAGGAACAAACAAATCATCTGTACTTTCTAAAATTGCCACTAATTGAGTCGATTCAGACTCACAGCCATTCTCTCCAACAACTTTTAAGGTAACCGTATAGACACCCGGCAAATACGTGTGCGTAGGATTTATATCTGTTGAACTTGAACCATCTCCAAAATCCCAAAAATAGCTAACCCCAGACGGATCTTTAGCTTGAAAAGAAACCGTTTTAAAGTCACCAATAGACGAACGCCAATCAAAAGTAGCACTCACTTTCACCACCTGAACAATTACATTTACTGTTGTATCGCAACCTGAAGCACTTGACTTTACATATTGAAAATCTACATTAGAAGAATAACTAACCCCATTAATCATTACTGACTCTCCTTGACATAAGGTATAACTCTCATTCGTAATAATGGATGGAGAAAAATTCAAGGTAGTTACATGAATACTATCACACCCATCACTAGTCTGCAAGGTATCAATTATTACAGCATCCGCTAAGTAAGTTTGCCCGTTTATCACAACTGACTCTCCATCACACCTATTAATGATTTCATTCGTTCTAGCAATCGGCGATACATCTAATTGAGTCGTTAATAAGGTATCACAACCATTCGTTACCTTAATAGTATCCTTATAAGAACCCGATACTTTTCTATACATTCCACCTAAAAACACAGAATCTCCCTGACAAATGCTAATTGATTCCGATTTTTGCTTAAGATTATCAACCGTTACATTATACACAACAATACTATCGCACTTATTAAATGCAGGAATCGTATCTCGGTATACTCCAGGCGTCGATATAACTTTTCCATTAATCAATACACTTCCGCCTTGACAAAATGATAGATTCACTGTATTTTGAACATTAAATGGATTAAAGGAATTCCCTCCTGAAAGACAACCATGCGTTACTATAGTCCATCCTTGCACATTTGTGGTATTTGACGAAGGCCATGAATTATGCGATACACCATCTGTACTGGTGTATCGTATACAATTATCACTTTTTCTCACTATCTTTTCCTTGTATAAACCTCTTGTTTGTCCGTCTATTTTTGGTGCCACATCAGTACCGAAGCAATTAATCATATCCACAAAAATGGAATTCAAAGGGTTGGAGCTGGCAGGCCCGAACGTGATGGCAACTCCATCATTTTCATTAGTCCCAGCAGTTATGCTCGTCAACACAATATCAGGATTGCACCCCATAGATCCAGAAGGATTATTAGCTATTGTTTTAGTTTGATTCGCAAATAAAGTTCCGTTTAATTGAACGGAAGCTTGGAATACAGCATTCCCATTAGTAAAATAATGGAAATAGTAGTTAGATAAGTCTATAGTTTGAGATGTAGGGTTGTATATTTTAACTATGAAACCCGAACCTGAATCCCAATCTACAAATTCGGTTATCATTAAATCATTCAATTGCGCCCTACAGATAAAGCTAAAACAGAGTGCAACTGCAAAAAAGAAACTCTTCAAAACCTTAAAATTAAATTCTTCGCAAAAGTACAACTACTTGCAAAAACCAACTACTTCAAATATTAAGTAAATATTAAAGTTTAAAACCAACTGATTTATAGCCTCCTAAAAAAAATCAAAAAAAATACGTAGGTATTTACACATAATCTAAATATTTGTTTTATATTTGAAGTGTAATCAGGAATGATTACGGCCTTTCTAGAGGTTCATAATTCAGTAGTAGTTTTTTAGGGAATGGAAAAAGCGGATCGTAGATTCGCTTTTTCTATTTAAATCAATTTTGATCTGACCTGCCTCCCGTCCACTAAAGCTACCTTTTATCAAAAAAGACGTAGTTTCTAAATGCAAAGGATTAAGTTTGCTTTTCAAATTAACAAATCAGATGAAAAAATTATTATTTATTCTTCCAGCTGCTGCATTATTTGCTTGCCAGCAAGCACCTTCGGAAGCGACAGTTGAAACCCCAACAAAACCAAGTGGGTTTGAATTATCCAACTTAGATACCACCGTTGCGCCATGTGACAATTTTTATCAATACGCTATTGGCGGTTGGTTAAAAAATAATCCTATTCCATCAACCGAAAGCCGTTGGAGTAGTTTTAATGTAGTTACAGAAGGTAACAACACTCGATTACGAGCTATCCTTGAAGAGTATGCTGCAATGACGAATGCAAAAAAAGGAAGCAAGGAACAGCAAATTGGTGACCTTTACAAAAGTGCTATGGACTCCACAAAACAAAATGAATTAGGCGCTCAACCTATTCAACCGATGTTAGAGGAAATTAAAGCACTCACAACAAAAGAAGATTTCCTTAAGCTTTCTGCAGAATATTCTAAAAAGGGTATTGGGTCTATGTTTGGTATGTATGTTGGCCAAGATGACAAAAACAGCTCTGCCTACATCACTCATATTTATCAAAGTGGATTAACACTTCCAGACCGAGATTATTATTTGAAAGATGATGCAAAATCTGTTGAAATAAGAGAGAAATACGTTGAGCATATCGTAAAAATGTTCAGTTTATTAGGAGACGAAGAAGCAGTAGCAAAAAGTAAAGCTGAAACTATTCTAAAGATTGAAACGGATCTTGCAAAAGTATCTATGAGTAGAGTTGAGCGAAGAGACCCTGAGAAAACGTATAATAAGTTTGAATTTAACGAATTCAAATCAAAATTTAAAGGGGTAGATTGGGACACTTACACATCTATTCTCGGCTTAAAAGGTGTGGACCAAATAATTGTTTCTCAACCAGAATTTATTACCAAGGCCATCTCTTACATCAAGAGCTACAGCCTTGACGAGTTAAAAGTTTATCAATCATGGAGTGTTCTTGATAATTTCGCATCTTATTTAGGTGAAGATTTTGATCGACAAAACTTTAGCTTTTTCGCTACTACACTTAGAGGGACTAAAGATATGAAGCCAAGATGGAAAAGGGCTTTAGGTACAGTGAATGGAAGTTTAGGAGAGTTATTAGGTAAAGCATTTGTTGAACGCCACTTCCCTGAAGAAAGCAAAGCTGAAGTAAGCCAGATGGTGGAAAACTTAAGAGCTGCATTTAAAGTTAGAATTGAAAATTTAACTTGGATGGGTGATTCTACGAAAGAAAAAGCATTAGAAAAACTCGCTTCTTTCAATAAAAAAATAGGCTACCCCGATAAGTGGAAAGACTACAGTAGTGTAGAAATTACTGATAATCTCGTTCAGAATATTATCAATGCAAGAATGTTCAGCTATAAGGAAATGACTGACAAACTAGGAAAGCCAGTAGACAAAGATGAATGGTATATGACACCACAAACTGTTAATGCTTACTATAGTTCATCTCAAAATGAGATTGTTTTCCCAGCGGGTATTCTACAACCTCCATTTTATGATAAAGACGCTGATGCAGCTTTAAACTACGGTGGAATTGGTGCAGTAATCGGTCATGAATTCACTCATGGATTTGATGATCAAGGAAGCAAATACGATGCTGAAGGAAATCTTAAGAATTGGTGGACCGATGCTGACAGAGCTGCATTTGACGAGAGAGCAAATAAAGTAGTAGAACAATTCAATGGGTTTGAAGCATTAGACAGCGTCTTTGTAAACGGTAAATTAACTTTAGGTGAAAACATCGCAGATCTTGGAGGCCTAATACTAGCTTACCATGCTATGGAGAAATCCTTTGAAGGAAATGGAGTTCCTGAGAAAATTGATGGATTTACACCTCAACAACGCTTCTTCTTAGGTTGGGCACAAGTATGGCACATGAATATGACAGAGGAAGAATTGAGAAACAGAATTATTACAGATCCTCACTCTCCAGGAGAATACAGAGTAAGAGGTCCTTTGGCTAACTTATCTGAATTTAGTGAAGCATTTGGATGTGATGAAAATAGTCCAATGGTAGCCAAAGATTCTGCAAGAGCAGTTATTTGGTAATTTTCTTGATACTAAAATAGATTATACTCCTTTTCGATATTTCGGAAAGGAGTATTTTTTTGTCGATATAATTCCTCTAATTAATAAAAGTTGGTTAATCGATAAAACTCTTTTGTATTAAATTCAAAAAAGTAAATTCGCACAATGAAACAGTTGCACGCAGCATTTCATTTTCTGAGACATTTACTAATCTCCAAAAAAAAGGGGCATGGTGTGCACTCCCCTTTTGTCTATCAATTTATAAAAGAGGTTATCGATTCTAAAGATCAATATTACATTTTTGAAGACATTGAATCTCTTAGAGCCAAACTACTCTTGACTACACAAGAAATAAATGTCACTGATTTAGGAGCAGGATCCAGAACTACATCAAACAATAAAAGGAGTATTCAATCCATTGCAAAAAATACATTAAAACCAAAAAAACAAGCACAACTTCTATTTAGAGTTGCTAACTATTTTCAGCCTAAAAAAAGCCTAGAACTAGGTACATCATTTGGGCTTTCCAGTCTATATTTATCACAATTTAGCTCCAACAATCAACTCTTTACTATTGAAGGCTGCCCCAACATTGCAAAAGTAGCGCGACTAAATTTTGAAAAATTAAACGCTCAAAACATCAACTCAATTGTTGGAGATTTCTCCCAGACGCTTCCTGGAATTCTTCAAAAGTTTGGCTCCATCGACCTCATCTATTTTGATGGCAATCACACCGAGAAAGCAACCTTAGAATACTTTGAAATGTGTTATCCCTATATCCACAACAATACTGTATTTATTTTTGATGATATTTATTGGAGTAAAGGAATGACTAAAGCTTGGACGAAAATCAAAAAAGATCCACGGGTTACCGTTACAGTCGACACATATCATTTAGGATTTGTCTTTTTTAGAAAGGAACAACCGAAGGAGGATTTTACCGTTTATCATTAAGTGAAAGTATATCCTACAGAATTCAATAAATTTGAATTAAATACTATCTCATGAATCCAATTATACGCATTACAGATTTAACTCGAAACTTTAAACTCGGAACCGAAGTCATTAAAGTATTGAAAGGAATTTCATTTGAAGTCCAAAAAAACGAATATGTAGCGTTGATGGGACCTTCAGGATCAGGCAAATCTACTCTAATGAATATTCTAGGATGCCTGGATACTCCAACAGGAGGAGAATATATTTTGAATGGAAACGCAGTAAGCAAACTAACAGACAATGAATTAGCAGAGATAAGAAATAAAGAAATCGGCTTTGTATTTCAAACATTTAATCTTTTACCACGCTCTACTGCACTGGAAAATGTGGCATTACCTTTAATCTACGCTGGAAAAAGTTCAACAGATCGAAAAGAAATTGCCTCCAACATGCTCACTCAAGTTGGCTTAAATGACAGAATGGATCATAAACCCAATGAATTATCAGGAGGACAGCGTCAAAGAGTAGCTGTAGCCAGAGCTATGGTAAATTCACCCTCTATTATTTTAGCCGACGAGCCTACAGGTAACCTAGACACCAAAACATCGTACGAAATTATGGCTCTTTTTGATGAGATTCATAAGAAAGGAAATACAATAATACTAGTAACTCACGAAGAAGATATAGCGATGCATGCGCATCGTATAATTCGATTAAGAGATGGAGAAATAGAATCAGATATTAAAAACGAATCGATTACAACCTTTAATAATTAAAACAATCTACTGCTGGTATTGTTAGCAGATAAAAGCATACATTTTAATGAAAGTATATACAAAGAAAGGCGATAAGGGAATGACCTCTTTAATAGGGGGAACAAGAGTCCCGAAACATCACCTTAGAATAGAATCATATGGTACAGTTGATGAATTGAATTCGTACATTGGAGTAATTCGTGATCATAAAATTGGTGAGCACGAAACGACGGTTTTGATAGAAGTGCAAGATCGATTATTTACAATTGGCTCTTTATTGGCAGCCGATCCTGAAAAGTCGAAGATGAAATTACCTGAATTGTCATTGGCTGATATCGAGTTTCTGGAAAATGAAATTGATAAGATGTATGAAGCTCTTCCACCAATGCGAAATTTCGTTCTACCTGGCGGAAACAAAGCCATCAGCTTTTGCCATGTAGCTCGATGTGTCTGTAGAAGAGCAGAACGAATAACAGTGCACTTGAGTGAAGAATCTCAAGTAGATAGCACCATAATGCAATATTTAAATCGACTTTCAGACTATTTGTTTGTTTTATCGCGATATCTGACGAAAAAAATGGGAGCTACAGAAACTCCATGGGTACCTAGACAATAAAAAATAAACCTAAACAATTCATTAATAAAAATTTAGAATTAAAATAAATGATTTTAGAAAAGGTGAAAATTATTCACTTAAAAAATTACATTTGCAAAAATCAAAATTAGAATATTATGTACTGGACACTTGAACTTGCATCAAATTTAGAAGATGCTCCATGGCCGGCAACCAAAGATGAGTTGATTGACTTTGCCATCAGAACTGGTGCTCCTTTGGAAGTTGTAGAAAACTTGCAGGAGATGGAAGACGAAGGTGAGTCTTATGAGACCATCGAAGATATTTGGCCAGATTATCCAACCAAAGAGGACTTCTTCTTTAATGAAGACGAATACTAAGAGTAAAAAATAATTGAACCCCGTCCCGAATAATTGGGACGGGGTTTTTTTATACTTCTTTAGTAGTTGGTATCGAACAAAAAGCGCATTAATTTACCTACTTTTGGAGGTAGTTTTTTTTAGAAGAATAGAAGATATATATGATAGGTTCAATCAATAAGTTATTTGGAAAAATTTTAGGTAACAAATCAGATAGAGACATTAAGGCCATCACTCCTTTGGTGGAACAAATAAAAGCTGAATTTTCAAAATTAGCAGACATTTCTAATGACCAATTAAGGGCTAAAACAGCTGAATTCAAATCCAGAATTAAGACAGCTTATCAGGCAGATAGCGAGAGAATTTCTAAGTTAAAGTTAGAAATTGATCAATTAGAAGATGTCGATAAAAAAGAGTCCCTCTATAAGGAAATCGATCAAATCGAGAAATCGATAACGGATACGATTGAAGCGACTATGATGGAAATTTTACCTGAAGCTTTTGCTGTAGTAAAAGAAACGGCACGTCGATTTACAAACAACGAAAAAGTTGAAGTCACCGCCACAGAAATGGATCGTGACTTTGCGGCTAAGCGAGACAGTATAGAAATAGTTGGAGATAAAGCTTATTGGCATAATCGGTGGAATGCTGCAGGTACAGAAGTAGTATGGAACATGATTCACTACGACGTGCAGTTAATAGGTGGAATTACTTTGCATCAAGGTAAAATTGCAGAGATGGCTACAGGAGAAGGTAAAACTTTAGTGGCAACTTTACCTGTCTACTTAAATGCTTTAGCAGAAAGAGGAGTTCACTTAGTCACTGTAAATGACTACTTGGCTAAACGAGATAGTGAATGGATGGGTCCTTTGTTCGAGTTTCATGGTATGACCATTGATTGTATCGATAAACACCAGCCCAATTCCGAAGAAAGAAGGAAAGCTTATTTAGCAGATATTACTTACGGTACTAATAATGAGTTTGGGTTTGATTATTTGCGTGATAACATGGCTAGGTCTTCTGAAGATTTAGTGCAACGAAAGCACCATTATGCCATAGTTGATGAGGTCGATTCTGTCTTGATTGATGACGCCAGGACACCGCTAATTATTTCTGGACCTACTCCTAAAGGAGATATTCATGAGTTTTACGAATTAAAGCCTCGCGTAGAAAAATTATACTCTGCTCAAAAAAGATTAATTACCACACTACTTGCTGATGCCAAGAAGCAGTTTCATGCTGATGTTACTCCTGAAGGAAAAGAAGGCAAAAAGAAAGAAGAGGAAGCGAGTATGGCTTTGCTAAGATCGTATAGAGGTCTACCAAAAAACAAGGCGCTTATTAAATTCTTATCCGAACCAGGAGTTAGAGCTAAATTGCAAAAAGTAGAAAACTATTATTTGCAAGATCAAGGTAAAGAAATGCACCTTGTAGACGCTGAACTATACTTTACTATTGATGAAAAAAATAATACAATTGAATTAACTGAAAAAGGCTTAGACCTTATTTCAGAGTCAGGTGATGACAAAAATTTCTTTATTCTTCCTGACATCAATTTATCGATTAGCGACTTGGAAAAGCAATCCATTTCCGGTGAAGAAAAATTAGCTAAAAAAGAAGCTATTATACAAGATTATTCAGTAAAAGCTGAACGAATTCATACAATCAATCAGCTACTGAAAGCATACACCTTATTTGAAAAGGATACTGAGTATGTAGTAATGGACAATAAGGTGAAAATTGTAGATGAGCAAACTGGGCGTATAATGGAAGGCAGAAGATATTCTGACGGTTTGCACCAAGCAATTGAAGCAAAAGAAAACACTAAAGTAGAAGCTGCTACGCAAACCTATGCTACTGTTACGCTGCAGAATTATTTTAGAATGTACCACAAGCTTTCCGGTATGACGGGAACAGCAGAAACAGAGGCAGGGGAATTCTGGGATATCTATGAATTGGATGTAGTGGTTATTCCTACCAACAAACCCATTGCTAGAGATGACAGAGAAGACTTGGTGTACAAGACTACAAGAGAAAAATACAATGCAGTTAGTGAAGAGGTAGTAAAGTTAGTAGAAGCGGGTCGTCCTGTATTGGTAGGTACCACTTCGGTTGAGATATCAGAATTATTGAGTAGAATGCTCAAGATGAAAGGCATCAACCATCAAGTATTAAATGCTAAATTACACCAAAAAGAAGCTGAAGTTGTTGCCAATGCAGGTAAGCCCGGAGCAGTAACCATTGCAACGAACATGGCAGGTAGAGGTACCGACATTAAATTGAGTAAAGAAGTGATAGCTTCTGGTGGTTTAGCTATCATCGGTACGGAGCGTCACGAATCTAGACGTGTCGATAGACAATTGAGAGGTCGTGCCGGTCGTCAAGGAGATCCGGGTAGTTCTCAATTCTATGTTTCCTTGGAGGACAACTTGATGCGATTATTTGGTTCAGACCGAATCGCAAAACTGATGGACAGAATGGGAATCGAAGAAGGTGAAGTGATTCAGCATTCTATGATTTCTAAATCCATTGAAAGAGCTCAGAAAAAAGTAGAAGAGAACAATTTTGGTGTTCGTAAACGATTATTGGAATACGATGACATTATGAACTCTCAGCGTGAAGTAATCTACAAACGTAGAAGAAATGCATTGTTCGGAGAGCGAATAAGCGTGGACATTGCTAATATGATGTACGATACCGCTAGTTCTTTTGTCGAAACTAATTTGGAGATGAGGGATTTTGAAAACTTCAAAATGGACGTAATTCGTAACTTCTCAATTGAAAGCCCTGTTGATGAAAAAGGATTTGGTCAGATTAATGCCAACGAGCTAACTGACAAGTTGTATCAGAAAGCGATGGAACACTATTCTAGGAAATCTAAGCTAGTCGCTGAAACATCGTACCCTGTTATTAAAGATGTATATGAAAATCAAGGTGATCAATATAAAAACATTGTAATTCCTTTTACTGATGGTAAAAAGTCGATACAAGTAGTCGCAGATTTGAAAAAATCATATGACTCTCATGGTAAAGAATTGATTGCCACCTTTGAAAGAAATATCATATTAGCAATGATTGATAATTCCTGGAAGGAGCACTTACGTGAGATGGATGATTTGAAGCAATCTGTTCAAGGGGCAGTATACGAACAAAAAGACCCATTGTTGATCTATAAATTTGAAGCTTTTGAATTGTTTAAGCAAATGATTGACAAAACAAACAAGGAAGCTGTTAGCTTCTTAGTAAAAGGGAATCTTCCTGTTCAAGACCCTAATCAGCAAGCTAAAGTTCAGAACGCACCACAACAACAAAAAGAGCAACCAAAGCTGCAAACTTCGCGTACTGAAGCACCTCAACCCACAAACCAACAACCCAATAGAGGTCAGCAACCAGGACAAAACACACAAGAAAGACAAGTTACACAACCAATTGTAGCTGAGAAGAGAGTGGGAAGAAACGATCCTTGCCCTTGTGGAAGTGGTAAAAAATACAAACAATGTCATGGGAAATAACCCCGAACAAATTATAAAAGGAAAGGCGCTATTGAGTAATAGCGCCTTTTTTATGCTTTAAATTTATTTCAGTTTTTTTCTTAACTTTCTACAATCCTTTCATTTAAACTAAAACTAATCACTATGAAAAACAGTTATACTCAATTTCTCTTACTATTTATTCTCCCTTTTGTTTCTTTTGGTCAATTTGGATACAAACAATATTTTGATGGAGATGATACCGCTGCTTTCAACTCAATCATTATAAATTATGACACAACGAACACGAATGTTTGGCAGGTGGGTCCTCCACAGAAAACTATCTTCGATAAAGCATCAACTTTACCAAATGCTCTTATAACTGACACAATAAACAATTACCCTATTAACGTAAATTCTAGCTTTACAACCGGCTTCGGTCCTTCCCATAGTAATTGGGGCGTTTTAGCACTGCAATGGAATCAAAAGTTGGACATGGATAAAGATTTCGATGGCGGAGTTATAGAGTTCTCTCTAGATTCTGGAAATACATGGCAAAATGTATTTAACAACCCATATGTATATTCATTCTATGGTTTCAACCCGACAAACCAAGATACCATAGTTAGTACTGGAGACTTTAGTTTTAGTGGAACAGACAATAACTGGATGAGTGTCTGGTTGTGCTTTGATTACTCTTGGTTAAGTACCTCTGACTCGCTTGCAATCAGATTTACTATAAAGTCTGACTCAATAGACAACGGCAAAGAAGGCTGGGTAATTGACAATATGTTACTTAATCAAACTATCATACACACAGTAAATGAAACCAAACAAACAGAATACTTAAAGGTCTCACCGACTCTAACTTCAGGAATTGTAAATATAAGCTCTAAAAAAGTAGACGAATACCATATTATTGAACAAATGGAATTAGTGGATATAAATGGTAAGTCAATACGTGAATGGAAGTCAATTCCAACTAAATTCTTTATTGATATTAGCGACCAGAAAAGTGGAATTTACTTTCTAACTATTAAAACCAATTTCAAAACAGAAACCTTTAAGATTGTTAAAAATTAGACACGACTAATGTTATGTACATTAGAAGAAAAAAACTTTATTTATTAGTTGGCGTATTTAGCATAATAGTGTTTTACAGTTTTATTGGCAATGGAAAAGGATTACCATATCCTATTCCCGAACTAAAGCTATTCCCCCCTCTTCCTTACACCGATAATATACCAACAGTAAAAGGAGTTGAACTTGGTCGTTTTTTATTCTACGACACCATACTGAGTATTGACAGTTCTTTTTCTTGTGGGAGTTGTCATATCCAAAAATTTGCATTTTCAGACTCCCCCAACCAATTTAGTTCGGGAATCAATGGTAAAAAAATGGATAGAAATACTCCACCACTGTTCAATCTACCTTGGTATTCTTCATTGTTTTGGGATGGAAAAGCCAAGAGTATAGAAGAGCAAGTCTTTCATCCAGTTGCAGCGCACGATGAAATGAACTTAGACTGGAAAACGGCTACCAAGCGAATACAATCTAGCCGTTTCTATAGAAAAAAGTTTAGTGAGGTATTTGGCCAGCAAACTATAGATAGCATACTTATTGCCAAGGCAATCGGTCAATTTGAAAGAATTCTAATCTCAAACAACTCAAAATATGATAAAGTTATCAATGGAGATGATTACTTCACTAAAGATGAATATACCGGTTTTGTGATTATTAATGAACAAAATAGAGGAGACTGCTTGCATTGCCATACGACAGATGCAGATGCACTTGGCACAAACACACTCTTTAGCAACAATGGTCTTGATAATTTTAGCTCTCCTAAAGATTACATCGACAAAGGGAAAGCTACAATAACAAAAAATGACAATGATTTAGGGTGGTTTAAAATTCCTTCTCTCAGAAATATTGAAGTAACCGGCCCATACATGCATGATGGTAGATTCCAAACATTAGAAGAAGTCATTGATTTTTACAGCGAAGGTGTAAAAATGAGCTATAATATTGATTCTAAAATGGGCTATGCACATCAAGGTGGTGTGCAATTAAATGACCTAGAAAAAAAGCAAGTCATCGCATTTTTAAAAACGCTAACAGACACCGCCTTTTTAACAAATCCAGAATTTAGTAATCCATACAAATAATCAGCTACTAATAAATACTTTTCCTTAATCTACCTTTTGAAAAGTTAGAACGCTTCCTTTCGAAATCAATGTTAATTCTAATCCATTCAATGAATACTTCATGGGATTCTGAAGTAGATTCAAATACTCTTGTTCATTACCAAATCCTTCACAATACTTTTCAGTTACCATTAGATTTATCAAGTAAATAGTATCTTCTTTAACTTTTAAATCTCCTGAGAGTGCATTACAACCAGTATTTCCATAAACTTTATTCATAGTTAGATTAAATTCTAAATATGCTGACCTTAGGTTTCCTTTAGTGTTTTCATTATCCACTCTTCTTAAAGCCCAAATATCATGTAGCTTTATATTTGGGCTCATCTCTGCTGATTTTACTACTAGTTGATTCTTAACCCTGCAACCATGAAAGACTAAAATTAAAGGTACTGCTATGTGAATACACCTCTTAAAAAGAATTTGCCACATAACTTATAAAACAGGATAGCATAAAAAAGCCCTACATATACTGTAAGGCTTTGTGAAATTTATAATTGGTTTACTTTTTACAAACCTCATTTTCTTCTAAAATAATTTCGACATCAGGAACCTGATTAATTAGAATCCGAGACTGTGTAATAGTAAGACATTCTTTTCTAATGAAGGTTTCTCTACTTCCATTCACATGGTACACATTCAAACAATACTCCCCAGGAATTCTAATCCCTGAAAAAGTACCACTCATCTCACATTCTGCAATATAGTCTCTTTGGTCACTGTAGGTATCATCATCAACTGTTGATATTTTCACTCTTACAATCTTATCTATTTGACAATTTTTCAAACATGCAGAATCTGATAAATTGACAGCAAAATCCATACTAACAGGATTATTTTCAATGCAAGAGCCATCATTCAACGTTGCTCTTGGATTGTAATTTAAAGAATACTTATCTGTACAACCTGTTATGGGTGGCTCTTCTTTTTCACAACCGATGATAATGGTTGTAAGCAAAACTACAGTTGCTATATGGAATATTTTCTTGAAACTTTTCATCTTCTCTATTTTATAATGGTATAAAAATAAGAGTTCCATAGTTAGGAGACAACTTCTAATAAAATAAAAAAACCTTCTGTTTGCAAACAGAAGGCTACGTCTTTAACCAAACAAGGTTGCATTTCACCTTGCTCATTCAAATATGAATTATTTATTTATCTCCAAAACTAGCTAAGCAACCAACATAAGGCAATACTGATAAATAGGTATTTTTATCTCCAAGCAGGACACAACCATGGAATTCCCCTGCGATCGATAACTTTACATTCAGGACTATTTCTTAGGAACAAATTGATATTAAAATATAAATCAACCGCTTTAATGTCACCACGTCTCACAAACGGCAGGATATGGTCGGTTCCAACTGATAAAAACCCCAACCTTAAATAAAATCCAACTTGAGGAGCAATATAATTAGATAGTGACATAGGTATCGATGCTGAGATCCATTCAGTTTCAAATCGAGGAGCTATGGCTGCCAAATTAGACCGTTCAACACCAAAACTATTTCTAAAACTTAATCGTTGATTGACAATCCCAGCTACATATACATAATCTATAATTCTAAAATCCATCTGCAAAGAAATCGCTGTAGGAAGAAATGCAGTATAAGTATCACCATCTTTACCCAATACAGCATCATTTCCATCGTATAAGTCATCTATGGACAGGGAATCCTGTGATTCCAATTTAGCATATCGAGCACTTTCTTTGAAACGAATATAACCTACATCTAATAAGGATAGTCCAATCCTATAATCGTAATCTACAATTTTACAACCTCCTCTTTGAGAATGAGATGAATATTTATTAACTACATCCGTCATAGATTTAAAAGTCACTCCTAAATCCATACCCCACCCACCTCCGGAACCGAATTGAGCATCAGTATAGGAGTATTTTCCATTTAAGTTTAGCAACGCTCCACTATTGTTTTCCACTGAAACAGTTCCACTTTTAATATTAAAAGAAGATTGCTGAATCCCAATCAGTCGATTAATAGTAATTCCGGCACTTATCATATCGTAATCCCTATTCAATAATATTCTTCCATAGGTCAATCCAACTTCGCCCCACATCATTGACTTAAACCTCCCATTCTTCATTTGATAACTATCGTCTGCAACCTGATCTACGGATTCTGCATTAGCAACCTCTACTAGAAGAGCAGGCAATCGATTTAAATTCGAATAGTATCTTGCAGAAGTATGAATTCCAAAGGCATTCTTACCATAACTCAAAGTTGCAGAAGGACCAGAGACTTCACCAGCTATATAGCCACGGGCAAACTTATTGGGTTGTTCATAAACCTCATCTTGCAAATCAACTTTTGGAAACAATATACTATTGGGATAATTGAGCACGTTGCTACGTCCAAATGCGTGAACTCCAGCAACATTGATGGAAAGAAAAAGTCGTTGATCAACCATTAAGGCAGGGTTGAGTCCAATTTGCTTAACTGGCAAATAGTTATCCGTAACCACGCCTATTTTTTCCTGTGCTATTGAAGTTTCATTGTTCAAGCAGATCAGGATGATAATCACGCAAATCAACTTCTTAATACTAAATCTCATCCTAAATAGTGTTTCCTACTCCCTATCCCTGTAAATCATGAGGAATGTAAAAATAAAGTATCTTTCCTTTTAAAACATAAAAAGTAGTAGCTTATTACTTTTGCAGTTAAAAGAAAAACCTACTTTTAACCCCAGTTTTGAAAGCTTACAACCAACCCCACAGTTTGAACTTGTTAAAAACCATCGCGTATTTTGACATTTTTAATCATCCGCTCAAAGATTTTGAAATAAGCGACCTATTGGGATTACCCTTATCTCAGACGCAATCATCCCTATCAGACCTAGTCTCTAATGGGCAATTGAATTGTACTGAAAACTATTACAGCCTGAGAAGTAGCATCGATATACAGATTCTTGAACGAAAGCTAAAAGAAGAGGAAGCTAAGAAATACTTCAGGAAACTACCTGCTTATGCAAAACTTATCAAATCATTTCCTTTTGTAAGAGCAATATCAATTTCCGGATCCTTATCCAAAAATGTAATGCAGGAAGATGGAGACATTGACTATTTTATTATTACTGCACCAGGTAGATTGTGGATTTGTAGAACTTTACTCATTCTTTTCAAGAAAGTGTTTTTATTAAATTCTAAAAAATATTTCTGTGTGAATTATTTTGTGGATGAAGATAATTTGGAGATTATCGATAAAAATATTTTCACCGCAGTAGAAGTTAGTCACCTTTTACCAGTATATAACCTACCTTTAATCGACTCCTTCAAAAAGAAGAACAAATGGACCGAAAGTTTTTTTCCTGGTTTTGAGAACCCTATAAAAACAAAGCAATTTGAAGGAAATGGAATAATTAAGACCACTATTGAAAGTATGCTTAAAGGACGAATAGGAGACCGTCTTGACCTTTTTTTGATGCGAAATACTTATAAAAGATGGAGTAAAAAGTTCGAGCATTTCGATGCCGACAAATTAGAACTAACTATGCGGTCAAATCGTGGGGTGTCCAAACATCATCCCAGGGATTTTCAAAACCGAGTACTGAAGGAATTTCAAGTTAGAATGAATCAACTCAATATTCAAGAATGAAAACACTATTTACACATAGTTATTTTCTCCGTTTCGATGAGAAACAGTGGAATCAAAGTAAACCCTACCCTCCATTGGCAACCATACAAGCCGCGGCTCTGTTAAGAGAAAATGGACATGAAGTAAAGCTATTTGATACTAATTTTGTTGAAGATCCATTGGAGCTAGAATCCGCTTTAAATGAATTTCAACCTGAGATTCTAGTCATCTATGATGATGGATTTAATTATCTCACCAAAATGTGCTTGACCCGTATGCGTGAAGCTGCATTTGAAATGATTAAGCTATCTAAAGCTAAAGACCTAACTGTTATTGTATCTAGCAGTGACAGTACGGATCATTTTGAATCATACCTAAAAAAAGGAGCAGATGCAGTAATTTTAGGAGAAGCTGACGAAACATTATTACATATAATAACTGCACTTTCAACAAAAGAGTCCATTTATGGAATTGGAGGAATATCCTTCATAGAAAAGGGTGAAGTTAAAAAGAATCCAAAACGACCAATACTAACAGATTTAACCAGTTTACCTCTGCCTGCGTGGGATTTAGTTGATATTATTCCTTATCAAGAAGCATGGAGAAAACACGGATATTTTTCCATCAACATAGCCACTACCCGCGGATGTCCATACAAATGCAATTGGTGCGCTAAACCAATTTATGGAAATAGATACAATAGCCGCTCACCACAACATGTTGTTGACGAAATAAAACTCATAAAATCCTATTTTAATTTTGATCACATCTGGTTTTGTGATGACATTTTTGGGTTGAAACCTCAATGGGTTCAGGAATTCAATCAAATTCTTTCCGGGGAGCAAATCCGTATCAAATACAAAATTCAGTCAAGGGCGGACCTATTATTAAAAGATGATACTATAAAAAGTCTGGCAGACTCGGGCTGTGATGAAGTTTGGATAGGAGCTGAAAGTGGCTCACAGAAAATATTGGATGCTATGGACAAAGGAACCAGCGTTCAACAAATAGAGGAAAGCACTACCCTGATGAAAAAGCATGGTATCAAGCCTTGCTTCTTTTTACAATTCGGTTACTTAGGAGAAGAATGGAAAGACATTCAAGCTACTTTAAATATGTTGTTTACTTTGATGCCACATGACATTGGTGTTTCAGTTTCCTATCCATTACCCGGAACTAAGTTTTATGATGTCGTGCAGTCTCAACTATCTGAAAAAGCAAATTGGACAGATTCTGATGAATTATTGATGATGTACAAAGGCACCTACTCTCCAAAGTTTTACAAGAAACTACATCGATATTTACACAAGCGTTTTAGAGCGAAGCAGGCCATGAACAAAGTCAAAAAAGGGAATATAAAGGAGCTTTTGAAGTGGGTATATTTTAAATCTGCTAGTCAATTGTTCTATTTTCAAATGTCAGGTTTAAAGAAATAGAAGTTGTTTAATCAGTGAAAAGATCGCTTATATCTATATCAAAATATTTTAGTTATCTATTCGGTATTGGAAGAGAAAGAGAGTATCGACATAAGTGTACAAGAGCAATTTGAAATTACTTTCCATAAAATAATAGAAAGTATTATTCAAAAAACTTCGCTTGAAAATATAAAAGGGATTACCTACAAAAATGAATATCAATAATACATTAAACATCATAAAATCACATCACGAAAAGCACAATATCACAAGTATAGATTTCTTAGATGTAACTTTTCACTTACAAAAGCAAGGTTTTAGAATTGGCAAAAGGACTCATCCATCGGAACAAAAAAAGCCTTTTATCGACTATGATTTAAATCGACTGTTCGTGAAACATTCTAGTGGTTTTAATCTTGAAAATATAATTCCACTCACTCCATTTCCTTCGGCGTTCTACCTCTTCTAATAAAAATGCTTTTTCTTTTGCTATTACTCTAATTCTTTGAATATCGCAATCTTCCGAAAGTATCATATATACTTCACTACTTGAAGTAATAAAAGGAAAAATGGAATTAAACATCCGTGTAAAATACTGAAATTCTGATCCGCAAAACCAGGCTTTTTCTGCATCGGTTTTGGGTTCTTTCGGATAATAGGGAGGATTGATAACAATTACATCAAACTTTTGATTATCAAACGAATCAAATAAATCTGACTGAACCAGCTTTACGGATACATTATTCCTTTCCGCATTTTGTCTGGTATTTTCTATTGCCTTGGGATTGATATCAGAGGCAGTAACAATCGCACCTTCTCGTGCAGCAGACACACTTATAATACCAGTCCCACAACCTAGCTCTAAAAAGCTTTTACCCTCAATTTCTAGATTCTCTATAAAGTCTATTAACAATTTAGTACTAATAGTGAAAATGGGGTAAAAAACGCCCGGAAGCACAACTCCCTTTATTCCTTTATATGAAAATGGTCTTGGTTTACTAAAATAGTAAGTCGCAAAACGCTTCAAGAATGGAGAAAGAATTCTTTTTTTAAATCTATTACTCCCCATAAAACCCTTCAATTTCAGGTTGACGGTACTTCCAGATTTTGTGCATGGCTTTAATCTCGTATGGAAACTTATAAAATCCTGTTTTATACCGCCAACTAGAGAGATTCACCAGTAAAGATTTTTTAATTCCTTGAATTCTAAAATCAGAGGCTGTTGGGTGATACCCATTCAAAACGGTTTCAAAATTCTGAATCTTATCGATCATCTTTGGAGTCAGCCAAGGTGTCAATGGGTTTTTACGCAGGTCAAAATTTTCCCAAACAGGATTTAGCCAATCTTCTAAATGCGTCGGAAATTCGAAGCCGGCTTTCGTAATTTGCTCATATAATTCAGAACCTTCAGTAGGCACCGGGCTATAGAGGTATATAATAATCTCTGTTTGTGGATTTAACTTTTTAATCTCTTTGATAAATTCAATATCTGAATCTATTTGGGCCATCACCTCATGTTCGCTTTCCCCAGGCATTCCTAAGACAAATGAGTATTCAGGAATTATTCCAATACGACCTAACCTAACTGCAAACGAACGAATTTGAGCAGCGGTTTGGGTTCCACCTTTATCCATCTGCTTCAACACCTCATCGCTACCGGTCTCAGCGCCAAAAAAGATCATTTCACAACCGGCATCTTTCATCAATTTTAAATCTTCATCAGAATATTTATCAATGGTATCTATTCGTCCTTCGCCCCACCATTTAATATTATCGTTCAGAACTAATTTCGAAAACTCAACGACTCTTTTTCTAGAAGTAAAGAAATTATTGTCATGAAATTCAATGGAATCTACTCCATAATTATCCTTAAGCCATTTTACATCCTTATAAATATTTTCGGCAGACTTCCCTTTCCAACGTGCATTATAAATTGGCACAACGGCACAAAACGAACAGGTAAATGGACAACCCAAACTAGAATGATAAGCCATCGTTTTGTTACCCAGAAATGTCTTCTGTAAATACCCTTTAATAGGATAAAAAGTGTTGAAATACTCATAAGGCAGTTGTGGCAAACTGTCTTGATCCAACAACTCTTCTTTTGGAGTTTTGAAGATTTTGTCGTCCTTAAGGAAGATTAAATTCTTTATTTTATCAATTGATTCTCCTTTTTCCAATGCATCCAATAACAGAGGAAATGATTGGTCGCCAGGACCACTCACTACTACATCCACATATTTGCTCTGAAGCGCAACCGGATGCTGATTGGTGGCAAAATATCCACCCCAAATAACTTTTACATTAGGGAAGGCTTCTTTTACCTTTTTAGATATAGGAATGGCTTGACGCAATTGAGGACCAGGCATAACAGTGACACCAAAATATTTGAAGTCGCCTGATTTTAGCAATGTCGAAATTGTTTCCCATGGATCTACTTCTTTATTTCCATCTACGAAGGCCACTCCATATTTGCCATAAACAGATGCACCAACCTGCAAAATAGACATCGGAATGCGATGTTTCCACTTCGCACTTTTGGGGTTAAAAAGAATCACACCTGATTTCAAATCCATGATATTAATTGCCAAAAATAAGTGTTATTTTGTAATAAGTGAAGGAATTAAACTATTTCCTGTAGATAAAGCATTTGAATGAACTTAGTAAAAAATCTTCTCTTTTCGTTACTAACCTTTCTATTCTTCCTTGCACTTTCGGAATTAATGTTAGCTTTCTTTTATTCCTATCCTAATAGATATTATGTTTCAACTCCTGAATCAAGTTTCGTATGGAAAAAAGACACCTCAATTATTAAAGGGATAACCAAGGATGCTAAAGTACAATTTGATCAGTTTGGAGCAAGAACAATTTCAAAACCTACTTCTGAAAAAACAGCCATTTTAGGGATCGGCGGAAGCACAACTGCTTGCTAATCATTGGATCAACAAGACACCTGGACTGCTCTATTGGAAGGTCAATTAGGAAATAATTATTGGGTGGGTAATTTTGGAAAACCTGGAAACCTCAGTAGCCATCATATTCTTCAGCTGCAGAAATTAATAAGGTATCCATCCCTCCCTCCAATTGAAAAGATTATTATCATGATGGGTAAAAATGATTTCTCTGCAAGTATAATTGATGAAAAGAAATACTTGGGTTTAGACTCATTTAATATCCAAATTAATGCTTTCACCTATCTTCCAGAAAGCACGCTTCCATGGCACAGAAGGTTAAGATTGACTACATTGTTTAAAGCAGCACGACACCAAGTCATTCAATTATATAGAGGTAAAACGCATGGTGAAGAATTACTAGAAAGCCGAAAGGCTAGAACACTCACACAAGAAGTAAACCAACTACCCAATTTAAGTACTTCTCTAAGTTTCTATCTTGATAATGCTCAAAAGATGATCGATTTTGCAAAAACTAATCAAATTGATATTGTATTTATCAGCCAAGCTGTTTTATGGGATAAAAATTTGAATCAGGAGGATCTGAAATTAATTTGCAGTAATGGAAGCGAAAAAAATATACATTACTCCGCAGAAGCTCTAGCAAATGGAATGAATTTGTTTAATACCCAACTTGAGGAATTGTGTAAGCGAAATGATATTCAATTCATCTGGAATTCCATAGAATCCAACTCGACTAATTTTATCGACGACTGTCATTATACTGAACTAGGAGCTAAAAGAACCGCTAATAATATATACGAAGGTCTTAAACTATCCAACCTGAAAAAAACTCATTCGAATCAATGAAACGAAGGCCTTTAGCTTAACTATAAACGCATTGATAGTTAAGTGTTTATCGGCATTTTTTAATTTTTCATAATTAACCTCATTTACAATCCTTCTTACAGCAAAGTCATAATACCTTCTAGGAAAAGTACGCTTGAAATCAATCTGTCTATCCGTACTTGTTGACCATTCTGGTTGAACAATGATATCTTTTTCAATTTGAGTGTACAATCCGGTGCCTTTAATCGGATATGCTACAGTTATTGTAAACTGATTAGGATTGGCCTTTTTGAGATAATCAATCGTCAATTCAATATCAGTCTTGGTTTCAGTTGGGTATCCTACCATGATAAAAGTACCGGCCTCCATTCCAAACTTTTGGGTCAGAAGCATCATATCACTAACCTTATTAATATCTACTTGTCTTTTCATTAAGTCGATAATTCGCTGTGAACCACTTTCAGCTCCTATCCAAATTCGGAAACAACCTGCTGCTTTTAATTGTATCAAAACCTTTTCATTCATTCGTTCAGCTCTGGTGATACATTCAAAAGGAATCTTTAAATTTCTATTTTGCATCTCCCTTGAGAATTCTTCCAGCCATTTGTGACTTACTGTAAAAACATCATCAACAAACCACAATGCATCTGGATTGTAATTCTTAATCAAGTACTCTATTTCATCCACCACCAACTTTGGACTACGCCTTCTATAACTTTGTCCATAAACTGCTGTGCTACACCATTGGCAAGTGTATGGACAGCCTCTTTGAGTAGAGATATTTAGGGTGCTTTTCCCATGATATTTTTTCCACGTCTCAAGGTATTTTGTCAAGTCGATTTTCTTCCGATTAGGCATCGACAACTGATCCACTTCTTTTATTTTAGTTCTAGGAGGGTTCTTTATGAATTCATTGGTGGCAGACTTATACGCCAATCCATCTACCGAACTAAAATCTTGCTGTCCGAAAAACTGCTTCGAAAATTCTAAAAATGTCTCTTCTCCTTCTCCAATTACCAAAAAATCAGCGCCATATTTCAAATAATTCTCCCAATTATAGGTCACATCTGGCCCACCCAATAATATTTTAGTCTCACTTAATTCTGGCGTATTATTTACCCTTTTGATGAGTTTCAAAATCTTTACTTTAGTCATCAAATTGGTGTAAATCGCGATTACCTTTGGCTTTAGAATCAATACCTTATTAAACCATAATTCTTGATTAGAAAAAGTAGAATCTATCAACTCGTGACTCACCCCATTTTCTTCTAAATAGGCAGATATGTAGAGCAACCCCAAAGGCGGATATGGACGCATAATTTTTTGCTCCGTCTCATCTTCTTCTAAAAAATACCCATGGGTTAATAAAATACTCATTTGCGTTTTGCTATTATAAGGTAATGATCGGAACTTTTGGCTAAAAAACTAAAACTTCCAAAAATACGTTCTAAAAAGTTGAGAAAACGAAGAAGACCAATTCTACGTTTAAAAAATGACTCTAAATAAGATGGTGGTATGAAAAAAGCAACGGGCTTGATTAGTTCCACTTGGTAATCATTGGACAAAAATTGTTTTACTGTGGAAGGAGAATGATAAAACGTTTTAACTTTTTCTCCATTCACATCAACTTCTAAATAACCTTTTTTACTTCTTCTATTAATTTTTGAAAACTGCCCTTTAAAGAGAAAGTAAAAATCCTCAATCAAACAATATTCAGGCATAATGACCATTGCCAAATAATTACCCACTTTTTGCTTCAATGCCAAGTCATAAAAAAAGGTTCTCAACTCTTTTTCACTTAAACAATTCAATCCACCAAAGTTAGAAAATACTATATCCGCATCTCCAACATTTTCATCGATAGAAATATCTTGGAAGTTTCTCTGGTAAAAGTTAATTCTTGGATTCCGTTTTGATTGGGCAACTTTAACCATTTCTGAAGAGGCATCAGTTGCAATAACTTCAAACTCTTTATTGAAAAACCATTCTGCATCGTATCCTGTCCCGCAATTAATCTCAAAAACTCTTTTAGAATTATTTAAAATCTTGCTTTCCTTCAGCCAATGAAACACTCTATTTCGTTGTTTTTTGCCTATTTCTGACAATGTAAAATCATTATCGTAGGTAGTTGCTGCAGCATCAAAAGGTTCATTCTTCAGGCTATACATAGAATTAAAAGGCGCTACAACAACGATTACAAGCAGGCAACAATCCACCAGCATTTACAAGTGCTTTTCTAAAGTCACCATAATGTTTTGAATTCCATATTTCAGGAAGTGTATTCTCATAAAGATTTCCCATTGTAGAATTATAGCATCTCCCATGTGAGGGTATTACTGTTCCGTCCGTTTTTACCATTAAATTAGTAAACACATCGTTACATGTCTTCCCCAATTTCACTTCCGGTTTATAATAGTAGGTCATCAACTTTTCAATATCATTAATATCAGGCGAGAAACTAGGCTTAAACGAATACTCCTTAGCTTTTATCTTTTGGATCTGCTGATGTAAAAGATTCATATCGAAAACAGAGAAATCTGTTTCTTCAATATTTGAATGTGTTGCACTGTATAATTGTCCATAAACTGCATTATGCCCTTCTGCAACATCTTTTGTAATAAAATTTTGGTGCATAAATCCTATATGCTTTATTGGTTTATTCGCAAAAAAGTCTACAAACTCAACAAGTTCTTTATAATTCCATTCAGTAATCACACAATAAATTGAAATTTCAGGTGAATTTTCAAATTGAGAAATATACTCAATACCCTCCAAAGCCTTCTGGAAAGATTTACTATTCCCTCGAATATAATTATGAGTGTCTTGAAGCCCATCGAGAGAAATATACAATTCCTTTACCTTCCCTTCTAGAATATCGTCCGCTTTACGACGAAGATTCAAAGCATTAGTTGTAATGGTAGTATCTAAGCCCTTTTCATTCGCATATAATAAGGATTCCTTCAAATGAGGGTAAACTAATGGCTCCGTAAAAGCATACCCTAGTTTAGCATTAGGATAATATTCAGAAGTTTGATCAATCAGGCGTTTAATTAAGTCTAACGGCATATTTAGAGGGTGGGAACCGACTAAATTTTGTGCAAAATTTGTCTCTAGATTTTGAGTCCCTACATCGCACATTTTACAATGAAGATTACAGACATTATTAACACCCAACACTATCCACTTTGGATTTTGAACAATATACTTCGGATAAAATTTAGCATTAATTGCTCTTAATTTTTCATTTATCATGTTTCGATAATTATTTTTTTAGCGTCTTTAACCACTAATACTGCCATCAAACTCTTGCTAATTATCCCACTTATTAAAGCACCTAGTATCCCCAAAAATGGTATTAAAACGATTGAAAGAATGACACTTGCTATTATTGCGAGAACATTGAATTTTAATAATCGATTCTCCAATCTATGTTTCAAAAGTAATTGACTTTCTATAAGATAAATATACAAGAGAAACACATAAACATAAAACAGAATTATATACCAATAATCTAAGTGTATTTTATAGAATAAATCTAACCCAAGAAAGAGTAAAATCGAGAAAACAAAAGATATTAGCATCCCTAACAAACGATATTTCTTCTTGAGTTCACCGATATTAGTTTCTTTCCACCGATACAAGTTTTTTTGAAAAGGACCCAATATAATCCAAGAGATAGTTTGACCAAGCACTAAGAAGCTAATCATTACTTGATATTCTGCCAATTTAATATCGTCTAAAAAAAAAGTGGCTGTATAAAGATCTCCTTTCATTTGAAGTAAAGCAGTAAAGGAAATTGCGAAAAGCGGAAAAGTGGATTTTAAGTTACTTTTCAATCTATTCCAATTAACCTTGAATAATCTTATGGTGCTGAGCAAAGGAGACAACACTAATAATCGGACAATTGATGACAACATAAAAGCAAAAATCACTTCACTAATTTTTACGGAAGGATATTGTATCAATAAGTAACCAACAGCAGCAACCATGGCTAACATTTCTGCAAGTATAGAGTGCCAATAGTGTCTATTATACTTAATCAAGGACTCAAAAAGGTTCGCCAACCACTTAAAAATCAACCACAAAAATAAACTCCAAAAATAAACTCTAAAGTTAGGCCAGACGAAAAGAACTAAAGCGGCAACTATCAACAAAGGTATTCTAGCCATTAACGTGGTTGAAAGTAAACTCGAAATACGCTGAGGTTGCAATGAAAATTCACGCATTAAATAAGCCCTTTGACCCCAATTAAGAAACATCGTAATTATTTCTATTGCTAATAGAAAATAAACAAATTGCCCCCACAAGTCCTTACTTATCAATCGAATTACCAATAATGAAATAAGACTAGTATGAATTGGTCTTACAGCAAAATTCAACCCTTCAAGTCCAATAAACTTGGTTCGTTTAATGGTTTTAGCCGTCTTATTCAAGGCAATAGATCGATTTCAAATGGCACAGTTTCTCTTGCACTCGCTGCTCCAGGAAGTACTTCGTATGGAGAATAAGCTTGAATCTGTTCTCTATAATATAAGTCCCCAAATTCAGGGAATTCATGATGTGTATGCGTTGGAGTATTCTTTAAAACAGACTCCACTTGTTGAATACTCATATTCCATTCCTTAGCCAGTCGTTTAGCTGATGGTTCGAAATATCGAATATATAACTTTTCGGTTTCTGAATGTGCTCTTTTGTCATTAAAGTCAATTTCTGAATCTAATAAACTTCTGTAATTTTCTAGCTCTTGAATACTCATACTTACAATACTATCAAATTGATTAGGAGAATAGTACCCTGGAATTACTGTTAGCGCCGCAAATCCTTTTTGTATACTGGTTTCATGGCACCATAAACATTTGGCGGGTTTTCCGGCTATTGTCAAACTAGCATCTGAACCGCCTATTAACTCTTTTTGCTTGTTGTAGATTCCAAAACGAAGTTGTCCATTAGCCATTATATCCATTACCTCATTTTCCTCTACCATTTCTGAAGAATCCTTTAATGAACCCGACAATTCTTCCGCCCAATATTTCAATCGAGCTACATCTTTAGTCGATAGAGGCATGTTGATAATTCTTTCTTTAATAGCCACAGCTGATTCAACTATAGCCGCTCGCTTCGACAAAAAGTTGGCATTTTGAGTAAATTCGTCCAATGTCCTTGGCATTCCGACTATCTTATAATAATGATTGGAATTATTGAGGATGCAAGTAATAAATCTGCCAGCATCTATTCCGCCCGTTTCCAAATATTCTTCACTCAAAATAAATTGCTGAATCAATAAATAAAGTTGGAGTGTGGCATTTTGAGAAAAGCCCAATTTTGAAAAGTTGACACTAAATAATTTATCATTTCGCCAAACCACACTCTTTTCCCATGACCCACTCTTAAGCTCAGCACCCAAATATGAAAAAGCCCATTTTAATCCAGTTTCAAACTCTTCCCTTGTTTCGTTATCGTTTTGATAATAATGCAAATCGATCGCAGAAGAGTTTGGAAAAACGGATTTGGAATCAGAGGAGTCCTCTTTTTTACAAGAGTACATCAATAAACCTGCAAAAAGGAGGATACTTAAATACTTACCTATCGAACGAGTTATTTTAATTTTCAAGAAATACTATTGGATTGATTGACGTTTAATCGGTTAGTTTTACTTCTAGCTATTTTTCTTTAGCTTCAAAATTAGGGATTTAATCCTATTTAAAATAAAGCCTATAACTAAATGTAATTCAAGTAACAAAGATTAACCGAATAGAAGTTCTATTTTTGTTTTACAATTTACGCCTAGTTAATAGTCGGAATTCATCCGAAACAGCCAATGAAATACCTAAGTAGGATAAAAAGTCTTCTAACAGAATACTCTATTGGATATTTAATCCCTACTATCGTCATGGGGTTCTATTTTTCCTTACTGTCCTTAAACCAACCGTTACATGACTTTGCCAACAATTATTTTCCAGCATTATTGGCAGTAGAAAACATCTCTCCAGAAACTGTACTATTTGACATTTTTGAATTTAACCAATACGCATGGAGCAAAGGTTATGAAAGCGTTATTGCCGACTTTTATTTAAACTCTCCTTTTACCTCCACCCTATTTTATCCATTTGCGTGGATTAAGAATGCTTATTATTCCAAACTCCTTTTCAATCTAATCAGTGTTTTGTTTTTCACAATGAGTCTTCAATTATTCAGTAAAAAATACTTGAATAATAACAATCGCTTTCTACTGCTCACCATTCCTTTTCTTTTCTTTATTCCGATTAGAAACAACATTGAGTTTGGCCAAGTATACATTCTCCTAATATCTCTTATACTACTAGGTTATTACTATATCGATTCCAATAAAAAAATAGCAGGAGAGTTATTTTTAAGCTTATCAATTCTCATTAAGGTATTTCCCATCTTTTATTGCATTCCACTATTAATAAGTAAAAAATGGAAGTCGATAATGACCATTTTCATATGCACTTTGATTCTATTATCCATCTCAATTCCAATCAGTGGATCATCATTTTGGAGCAGCTATCTTTTCGAAGTCATGCCTAATGCGATAAACAACGAGAGTACAGTCAACTTCCAATCCAATTCACAATCGTTCACAGTGTTTTTAAAAACCTTATTTGTTCATGATTCCTATTACAATCCTGAAGCTTTGTTCAATAGTCCAACTTTATATCGTCTATTATCTTGGTTGTTCAGTGCTTTTTTTATTTCAATAGCTATTACTACTAGCTTTCAGTACAGAAAGCAACAGTTTCGTCTTTTATCAATTTGGATTGTTGTCTTGTTTTTAATTCAATCTAGAACGGCGACCTACGCTCAAATTCTTTGGTTGATTCCAGCCTTCGAAATTTTTCGAGGTCAATTTTCTAAAATTTCAAAAATAACTGCATTTTTACTGTTACTTTTAATTTGCAACTCTCCATTTCATTGGATGTCAGAACTTCCACTATTTTTTAAATTTACTAGAATGTGGCTGAGTATAGCATTTGGCTTAATGCTTTTAATCCAATTTAAGGTCCGTTTAGATCATACGTTATTAAAAGTTTTCTTACTCATTTTTATACCATTTCTCATTCTCCTTTTAACTAAAAAACAAAACATTGAAGAGTCTGATTATGTATTATCAAAAAAGGAATACTTTTTAATCCATAATTTTTACGCTAAGGATAATCATTTAGTTTATGAAGCCATTGGAAAGAATGGAAATGAAATTGTACATTCCAATATACCAATTGAAAAATTTGACACTTCTGCCTGCAAAATCGAAGAAGGACAAATTATGTACGGAAACCAAAAATTAACAGATAGTTATTCAATCAAGAAAAAACCAATATTGGTTAATGATAATCTTATTTACTACCTCTCTGACCACCACTCTAGACGCGGAGCATACACCCTTAGACAAATAGCAATTCCCCAAAAAAAATGAAAGCCTTCATCAGATACCATACAGTAGATGTGCTTAAGTTGTTTTTCTTAAAAGTTAACTTCATACTCTCTAAAAAACACCCCATATTGGTTTATACCATGGCAAAAGTAGGGTCAATGAGTGTTTATTTTTCAATCCGAAAACAAACCAACTATTCTTGTTTTCATATCCACACATTAAACTTAGAAGAAGAGCTTCATAATCAAGAGATCTGCTTAACAAATGGCTTAATTCCTGACAGCAGAACCCCTATACATTTCATACAGCGCAAAATTTTAAAACCAAAAAAGGTTGTGAAGTTCATTACCTTATACAGAAACCCAATAGATAGAAACATTTCGGCCTTTTTTGATGCATTTGAGTTGTATGTCGGCACATCTATCGAAAACTATAAAGGGGAAATTGAACAATTAATTCAAATTTATCATGAAAAAATGCCTCACAACTATGCAGTTGAGTGGTTTAATCAAGTTTTTGAGAGAGATTTAGGCATCAATATATATGACTACGATTTTAATCCAGAGATTGGTTTTCAAACGCTAGTGAAAGACAATTATATGATTTTAGTGTTGAGTAGTGCTTTAGACAATTCTGTAAAAGAAGAACAGATTGGCCAGTTTATCAATCAACAACCTTTTTATATAACCGATGTAAATGTAACAGCAAGCAAGTATTATAAGGCAAAACTTTACAACGAGTTCAAATCAACTATAAAATTCAGTCAATCCTATTTAGATACTTTACTTCAATCTTCCTACAGTCAACACTTTTTCACAAATGAAGAAATTGAGGCGAGTTATAAAAGGTGGTTAGAAATCTAGTGAAGAAAGTCTAACATTAGCTTTTTGAATACTTAATCATCCCTATCAGGACACCTAAAGCAAAACTAATGCTCATAAAAATGGACTTCTTAGGAAAGCTCGGTTTGCGAAAAACCGTAAAATCTTTAGCAACCTGAATCATCACTAAATTTTCAAGGCTTGCTTTTAATTGAAGTTGCTCATTGAACAATTTATATCCTTCCTGATACATGTCAATTGGATTCAGAGGCTCACCAAATACAAAGCCGCCGGCTTGCCCCTTGGGTAGCTGATTATTTGCAACAACCAATCTCAAGCTATCCAATTCTTGAATATCAGTATCTAACTTTTTAATTAATTGATTATAACGATCTCTTCTAACGCCCATTTGTCGTTGGTAAAAATCTACGTCTGACAAATAGCTCACAATTTGAGGTTGAAGAATTTCAAACAAACTATTGTCGGACACCTTGACCTCTACCTTAAAAAAGAAATTCAGATTTATTGAATCTATGGGATACTCTTTAATTTCAATATAACGGATTTCATTTATCTTTTCTATCACGTCAATTGGCAACACTAATTTTTCGCTTAATAAGCTGAAGTTATCTTCCTCGATTAAAAAATCTAAATCATTTATCTTCTCTCGATGAAACTCGTTAGAAATCCCTCCTGACATGGCAGTAAAGGTTGACTTATATTCCTTTGGAATAATAAAAGTAAGTGCTAATCCAACAAGTGAAAAAGCCAATCCAAATGCTAAAAGTTTCCATTTTATTCTAAAACCATATTGAATAAACACACTTATTTTGGCAAAAAACTTTCTTGTTCCTTTTACAAATGAATTGACTAACGGCCCTAAATCAATTTCTTCATTATTATTGCTCATCCAATTTTTCTATTTTCTATCAACAACTAAAGTAGTAAAGTTTAACAAAAAGAAGCTTTAAAACATTTTCAGTTCTACAATTTAAATGAAAAACGAATCTTCTTATCAATTAACAAGACCTCTAATCCCTTTAAGTGAACAATGATTAGTTTTACATTCGTACTGTATTGAGTAATTTGTACCAAAACTAAATTCAACTATAAGGAAGTCTTACATTCACTATCAAACATGGCAAACGACACTATTCTCCAGTCTTTTAAAATTAATAAAGTCTTGCTCATCGCAATACTTTATTTCTTTTTCAATAGTGTTTTTTTGCCGCACGGATTACTTTACACAACCCTATTAGCTCCTATTCTATTTCTTTCATTTTCGTATAGAGGTCAAATAAAATTCATAGAATTCATTGCAATTGCACTTATTCCATACTCAGGAATTCATTTTTTCATTGTTCCAGATCTTAAGTCATTAGCGATTTCTACAGCTTTATTAATCTTAAACTTGGTTTTCATTGCCGCATTCTATGACTATTTGAAGAAAAAGCGAGACTTAACGTACCAATATTATAAAATTACCATCATTAATTTTATTTTCTTTATTGCTGCCCTGCTGCTTTTTTTTACTCCTTGGAAAGAAGTTTTCTGGCATATAAAACCATTAACAAGAAACATTGATGACTTTTCTAGATTAAGTTTTTTAACCTATGAACCTTCCTACTACTCTACTTTACTCGCGCCTATTTTTCTATTCTATATGCTCAAAGTTGTCCTTTTTAGGGATCAGCAAAAAAAGACTTTTCCTCTGCTAGTATTTACAGGTCTTCCGCTTGTATTTTCATTCTCTTTTGGAGTGATTGGCGGAATCATTATCGCTTTCATAGTTTTAATTTTATTCTACAATAAACATATACTTAAGAAAAGGCTATTCTTCTACTTCTTTAGTACTTCTATATTTCTAATTATTCTTGGGCTTGTTGTATTGTCAATACTATATCCTGAAAATGTAGTTTTCCAAAGAGTCAGTGATATTTTTACTGGAGAAGATACATCGGCTAAGGGAAGGACTTTAGGTGCGTTCAAAATGGCCTATCTAATTGCTAAAGAAAAAAGCATTTTATTTGGAGCTGGACTTGGGCAAATCAAAATTGTAGGTGAAGATATTATTCGAAACTATTACCATTACAATGTTGCAGATATTCCGACTTTGAGAATTCCTTCGTCTATTGGTGAAACTCTTGCTTCATTTGGAGTGGTAGGTGTATTAGTAAGGTTAGGGCTTCAATTTTATTTTTTCCTGAAAACAAAAACATACAACAACTTTTACCGTTTTTTTATTTTTGTCTATATTTTTATCTATCAATTCACTGGAAGTTACCTTACCAATATAGCAGAATATGTATTATGGGTTATTGCATTTACCCCAGCGTTTGTGCAATTTGATGTTTTCAACAAGCAAGCAACCCAGTCCCAAGAAAAAGAAACTATTTAAAACCCAATATTGATCTTAGCTGAGAATGTATTGGTAGAGCCTTGGTAAAATGGAGAAGTGTAAATAATAGCATCCACTCCTTCTACTTTTTGATATTGATAATCTAGAGAGATAAAAACATCATTAAACAACTCATAACTACTTGAAAACAGAATAGAATTATTGGACCATCGTTCATTTTCTAGAAAGGTTAATCCCCAAACAGAGCTACCCGGATCAGTTGTACCAGCATAGAAGTACTCTTCTCCCTTATGAGCAAAGCTAATATTAGCTATTAAATTAAGTCGCGCTATAGGTCTAACATTTACCCTAAATGCCAATTCTTGCGCATTATCCCTTAAATAATGCCCCATATTATAGTTATTACTCTCGTAAGTGGTTGTATTTACAAAATGCCTGAATGTAATCGGATTGGTACGTGTGTACTCAATTGCAATTGAAATATTCTTATTGAATAAATTACTTCGTTGTGCACCAAATTTCATGCTTACAAAATTGGAATGTTGGTCTTTATCCCACATTCTAGAGAATGAAATTTCATCAATAAAAAAGGAAGTATAAAAATGATAGCCTTTCAAATTTCGAGAGCTTACATCAAAAAATATTTGAGAATTACCTCCTCCAAAATTCCCAGATCCATTATAAACTCCGTGATCTATTGACTTGAAAAACATAAAAGGAATAAAGAATACGGCTTGCAGATTATCGCTATAAACGATAGAATTACCTATTGACACATTCAAGTTCTTAATTGGTCGAATAGTGAAAATATTAGCAGCCATAAATTTTCGAACATCCACATTGCGTTGTTTAAGACCTGCAGTATAACTTCGAGAACTATCTCGAACTTCAGATGAAAGAGAGCCGTGAAAATATTCAAAATCTAACCACTTCACCGGTTGCACTTTCAATTGCATTCGCGCATAAGATGGCGCTTTATCCGATAAAATATTGGCTCCGAAATTATTATTTCCCCATGTAAAGTTATCTTTTATTAAGCCTACACTTCCCCAATTCCAACTGTAGGTAACTCCTCCGCGCATATCGCTATAATCCCCGTTACTTTTGTAGTTAGCCCCAGAATTTGGATTTATATATTGTTCATTTTGTAGTATTTCATCAACCACATTATCTCTTAAACTGGCATAAAAACCCACGTTCTTCCCTAAATAGCCCAACATTTCGCCACCGATAGTTCTTCTCAAATAGTCTCCATTTCTATTAGTAGAATATTCTGCGCCTACAATAGGGTTTAATGTAAAAGAGAAAATAGAATCCTTGTAATACAACAAGTCCAAACGTTTGTCAAAATCCTTATTGGAAAGTAGTTCTTTGTTATATTCCTTTAAATAAAAATCGAGCTCATTAATTTGCCGATTATTCAACTCCGATCTATCTAAATAATTTAATTTTTGAGCAATCACCGCTCTTGAATAAGGCTTACTAAAAGAGTTGAGCTCTATCAATTGGAGGTTGGCCATCTCATCTAAAAATTCATAGATGGAAGTCTTTGAAATATCCTGATAAACAGTCTGAGAGTAGGCTGAACCACTTAAAAGAGTAAGAAACAAAAAAAAGATAATTGAACGAATCGACATAGTTAAAATCCCTATTTACTCCTTGCCTTTTTTATAACTATGTTGCTAATTGACTTAAAGAAATATCGAATATCCGTTTTTAAGGGATATTTTTCATAAGCATCGAAATAGCGCATTTCAGAATCCATAATCTCATCAATGGATTTTGGTAAATCTGCATAATATGGAGGTATTAGTCCAGGTTTGAAGTTCTTACGTCGATTTTTCAGCTCGGGACTATATAGCCCTAAATATTGAGCACTTAGTGGACGTGGCCCAACTAGCTTCAAATCCCCCTTTAGCCAGTTATAAATCATTGGCAATTCGTCTAACCACAACTTTCTTAGAATCTTACCCATAAAATTAACGCGGTAATCATCCTTAAATTTACCGCCTTCAGCCAATTTATTTGTAGAATAGATGTAATCCTGTAAATATTCAGAATAGGCATTCATCGTTCTTACCTTATAAACTGTAATCGGTTTACCTTGGTAACCTGTCCGGTTTAACTTAAGAAAAAAGCCATAATTACGAGGCTTAAGATTAACCGTATATAGTTCCTTTTCAGCTACCACATACAATAGATTATCAATGCGTTTTGTCTCCACAATTCGAAAGCCGCAATACACCAATCGCCCTAACACTTCTACAGAAGTCAATACTCTATTTCGATTGGCTGTTAAAAAAAAGTAGATTTTATTTGATATCGGCAACTTCGGTGCGACTCGCTTTCCTAAGTAATCAAAAAAGTAATAAATGGAACGTATAACAGGAGGAAATTTTCTATACAAGCGCTCCTTCCTTAAATCAGAGGTTTCCAGGCAAGTAATGAGCCTTCCTCCCATTTCTAAACGACTATTGATCGCCGAATATAGACCAGTGATACTTTGAACCTCATTAACTTTCTTAAGATTAATAATGTTCTCATAATTCCCATCTGTATCGGTTGGGTCTGCAAGGTTATCTATGGTGAACTGATTTCCAACTGAAAGAATTGTAGTCTTATTTCTATTCCCAATCCGAATACTATTCTTGACAAAAGAATTTAAATCTTTGTTTTTTATTCCTTTAAGAATAACGTCTTGATCAACATTTACAACCCTACGACTTACTATCTGCATTTCAACATTTTGAGGAAGGCTAATTTACAACAATTATTTCACCCTCATAAAAAATAGCCCTCGAAATACTTCACCCACAGTTTGGTGACATCTATGGTCTCTTCAAGCATCTTTTCCTTACGCTTGTTCCATACTGCTTTCAACTCATTTTTAGAAGCTAACTCTTCTACCATTTGAAGTAATCGTTCGGGCTGATTAGTTGGAATTCCATAAGTTAATTCATACTTATGCTCCAACTCTTCCAAATAACTTAGCTTACCCACAAAGTCGTTAAAACGAAGCGAAGGAGTGCCTAAAACTGCTGCCTCTGCCGCCATTGTTTGGCTGTCACCAATGTATAAATCTGCATAAAATAACGCGTGATGAATTTCGGTAGCGGGAATTGCAATTCTATATTTTTCAAAATCAGAAGAAAGTTCACGCTCTGAAGTAATCCAAATTTTCCCTATCGGTTCTAGAATAGCGATGATTTTTTTCGCCAACTGGTCATTAATCCCCTCTACTCCATCGTCATGATGCGCAGTAAGCGATGCAAAACGCAATAGAAAAAAACGTTCCTCACCTGCAAACAATGATTCTACTTTAGATCGATCAGGAGTAAAATAATCTGGATGCAAATAAGCCAATTCCTGATAGCCTTTGTAAAAGACACTTTTATCGCGATAAGGCCCAACAGAACAACATTCTGGAGCTAGAATATTAGTGGCATATTTCATTCCCAAATTGGCAAATAATGGAACCGCTTCAGCATCGTCTTCATTCACAATGATGGAAGGAATCCGCAGTAACTTCCCAATATGCGTAATGACTAAATCAGTTCCTATCGCTAAGTTTGGTCGATGTTTAAGCATAATCCCGAGCATTCGAAACTCTCTATTTAAGATTCTTCTAATCCTTCCCCACCTTCCTTTTGGTGCCTTCTCTTTTATGAAATAAGTCTTGAATTTAACCTCATCCAATAAGTTAAACAATACATCCTTCTCACGAACTACCCAAATGATTTCATGCCCTTTATCCGATAGCTCTTGAGAGACAAACTTCAAGTTGTGATAATGTGCTGGATGACCGATATAAAACAAATATTTCATTTAGTTCTGAACTTTTTGATGGTGCAACAATTCTGTTAGTGCCAACAACATCCATGCTTGACTCCAACGCATAAATGGAATCTTAATGGTAAATAAAGGGTACTTTTTATAGTAGAAAAATCCTTTATTAGAGCGCATTTGATCGATGGTATATGCTGCAATCTTGGTTGATTGAGAAATATACTCTTCATTCAAATCAGACCACCTTGCAAAAGTGATGATTCCCTGTGCTTGATTGTGAATCTCTACTGGCCATTTTGATGGAAACCGATAAATCGATTGTCCATTCGCTAAGAATTGATTCTTCTGGTAATAGTCTAACCCCTTCTGTAAATAGATTTGATATTTCTCTTTGGTTGATGGAATGTATTTCATTACATATCCTAAACTATCAATTACATAACCTTGATGAAAATCAACCTGAGTTCTTTCTTTCCCTGACTCTAGTTTTATGCTGTAATTCCACTTCCCATCTGCTTTCTGCTTTTCCACTACAAAGTCGGTAGACCGAATGGCTAGGTCTTTATACTTTTCGATTTTAGTCTCTTGATATAAAAAGGCAAACAATTCACTACCCAACATACTCGCATTATAGCAACAATCCACTTCTATGGTACTATAACTGAAACAAATTCCTGATTCATCTTCAGATTGTGCTAAGTCTTCCTCTATAAATTGCCCGATACTTTTCAGCACTTCTAATGCTTTTGGATCGTTGAATGTTTCATAATAAGCTATCATCCCTTTAGCGATAAATACACTTACGACAATAGTTGGGGAATACGCTTTTAGCAATTTCTCTGAACTTGCCCAATCAAAATTATATCCCCAACAATAATGCTTAAAGCCTTTGGTTCTGTTTTCCAACAACCAATTGAACAAAAAGTCAATTTTAGATTTGATTTCTTCGTTGGGATCGGTTTGATACATCAAACTATAAGCATACAATAACAAACCAATGGCTTTTGGATTGTAGTCTTTTTTAATTCCTATGAGAGCACGAATATTGATAGGGTTTCTCTTCTGAATCTGAATTCCAATCGGTTTTCCCCACTTACCTAACCAACCAAATGGCACCCATGAATTCAAGGTATCATACGGATCGTAGCCTTTAAATTCTTCCTTTTCAATGTATGCTAAAAGCTCTTGTTGTGCTTTTTTAATCACTGAACTATTTGTTTGATTTTCGGCCATTCAATTATGAGAGGATTATTTTCTCTCCTCCTTTCTGAATAGATTCCAACACTTTCAAAGAGGCCAATGACGACAAGTATAACTCGTCTGCTGAAATTGGCGAAGCCGTTCCATTTAGGATAGAATTGGTAAATCCATTAATTTCTTCTGTATATCCTTTGTCCTGATCACTTTTAAATTTTTGAATCTTGCTATCGGCCAAGGTTAACTTTTTAAAGTCATCAATAATGGCCGACTTTCCACCACAAAACACTTCCAAATATTCTTTAGAAACTTGTTTACTTCCGTTCGAGAAATACGAAATGGAGGCAATGCTTCCATTCATCGTTTCTAAGCTAATCACAACATTGTCATATAAATTTTCAGAGGATTGCAATGAAATGGCCGAAACACTCTTCAATAAACTACCGGTTAAAAACTGTACTAAATCTATGAAATGACAAGCCTCACCTACTATTCTGCCGCCACCTACTTCTGGGTCGTGCACCCAATGGTCAGCAGGCAATTGCCCAGCGTTGATTCTATAATTGATAGACATTGGAAGTTCTGCCCCCAAAAAGGCTTTGGCCTGTTTCGTAAAAGGAGCGAATCGCCTATTGTAGCCCACCATCAATATTCCAGTGCTCTTTAAATGGGCTTGTTTAATAGCGTCTAATTCTTCCTCCGACATGCACATCGGCTTCTCGACAAACACATTCTTATTGGCTTGCAGTCCTTCTATGACATATTGCGCATGCGTATTGTGACGAGTGGCGACAACCACTGTATTCAGTTGGTCACTTTTAACCAATTCCGAAGCATCGTTGGTGCAGAAAGAGAACTGATATTTATCTGCTATGTATTTTGAATTGGTTGGTCGCGCAGTGGCAACACCAACAAACTCCACTTTGTCCTTTAATGCCGGCAGTAAAAAATTTTGTGCAAACGAACCTGCTCCTATAAGTCCAACATTCACTGCATTTTTTTGGGCCACCTTCTCATTCAAACGAACTGCTGCTTTTAACTCCTTTTGAGTGTCGTATTTCAACACCATTCCACCTATCACTTCTTCTTTGTCTAGAATTAATTGATAAGCTTTGGGCGCATCCTTAAACTCAAATTCATGAGAAATCAGTGGCTTTAAATCTACCTTTCCGTCACCGACTAAATCGACAAACGCCTGCATATTCCGATTCTCTGTCCACCGCACAAAACCGATTGGATAGTCTAATCCTTTTTCTTCATAATTATTCTCATATCTCCCCGGACCATAAGAAGAAGACATTCTTAAATCCAATTCTTTCTTGAAATAATTCTTTCTTGAAAAGCCAGTTGGAACAGCTCCAACTATGATCACTTTTCCTTTCTTACGGCACACTTGACCCGCAAATTCTATCGGATCTAAAGAACTCGTACTTGCGGTTATGATAACGGCATCTACTCCATGCCCACCAGTGGCTTCTGCTATAATACTTTCTAAATCTGGATGATTCCGATTGTAGATTAACTTTGTTTTCTGCCCTTTGGCAAAATTTACTTGATTTTCATCAATGTCAATACCAATGGTTTTTACGCCAGCGGCCTCTAGCAGCTGATTGGTCAATTGCCCAATTACACCCAAACCAATCACTAAACAAGATTCACCTAACTTCAACTCCGATTGACGAACACCTTGCAAGGCAATAGCTCCCATGGTGGCAAAAGCAGCATCTTTTAGAGAAGTATCCTTTTTAACTTTAACACATAAGTTGACTGGTATACAAACGATTTCACTGTGCCCAGCAGTATTTCCACCACAAGCTACATAGTCACCGATTTCAAATCCTCGAACATCATCTGCCATGGCTACAACTTCTCCTGCACAACTATAACCCAATGGAGAATAAGATTCTAACTTATTCATCACCATATTGTATGTTTTAAGCACTCCAAAAGTTCTTGCGGAAGTAATGACTTTCTTTACTTCTTCTTTTCTAGCTTTTGCTTTACCAATATAGCTTAAACGAGCATCCTTTACCGTTTTCCCTTCCGTACCAGGACTAATAATCGAATAATGATTACGAATCAATAAACAACCAGGAAGTAATGCCGGGAATGGCACCTCCATTAGCTGCATATTTCCATCTTTCAATGTTTGAGTCAGTTGCTCCATTTAGCGAATATACATTTTATACCACTCTTGAAAAGTAATTAAAGCATAAATGAGAGCGGAATTATCCTTTATACCTTTTATATGTAATTCTATAACTTGTTGAATTCCTTCAACTGAGAACTGTTCAAAATTATTAAAAAAGTCTAGATCTAATAACCCTTCTAGTTGCTTTCGATCGCCCAAGAGACTTCTTAACGGCATTCCAAAACCAGCTTTTCGTCGGTTCGTTACAAAATCAGGCAAATCGTTTTTAAACGCATCTTTCAAGATTCTCTTTGTTTTACCTAAGTTGCTTAGCTTGTAACTTCTCGGAATGCTGTACGCAAATTCAACTATTCGATGATCTAAAAATGGCACCCGATTTTCTACCGAATTGGCCATGCTCATGCGGTCTGTATAGTGTAGATTTTTAATCAGAAAATTATTGCGTTCAAATCGCTTTAAGCCTTCAAAAGGATTTTCCCCTTCTGGGAAATATTCCGCTATAAAAGGAATAATGGTTTGCGATTCTTTCTTAAAAATCAATCGAGAGCTATCAAAATCACCTACTATATTGTAAAAGCCATACCGTTCGTTTCCTTGTTGATTATAATTTCCTAGCTTCTGTAGGTACCGCTTGTATGCTTTAAAGCTTCCTTTTCCTACATTCAAATTAGAGAAGGCTTTAAACAATGGCTTTGTAAGCCCTTTTGGCAATTTATTTAATGTACTGTCTAACAATAGCAACTGATGACCAGCATATCCTAAGAATAGCTCATCTGCTCCCATCCCGGATAAGATTACCGTACTCTTTTCAGCAGCCTTTTGTGTGATTAAGTAAGATGGAATCTGAGAACCATCCGCAATAATATCGTCATTAAAATGAACCGTTTTCTGAATTAATTCTTTGGTCAATTGGTTTTCACCAATGGTGATTAACTCTAGATTCATTTTCCAATCTTTCGCTAATTTCTCAGCGTAATAGCTGTCAGAAGTGGTTCCTTCTTTCTTTAAATCCTTCTCATTCTTGCCTGCACAATAATGGTTGATGCTATTATTCCCTTTCAAGAAATGAGCAATAATCGATGAGTCTAATCCTCCTGAAAAGAAAGTCCCAACAGGCACATCTGAAATCAAACGAATTCGACAAGCATCTTCAATTAGAGAGTAAAGCTTTTCTTGAGCGCCATTATAGTTTAGTTTTGAGTATTCTTTTTGAGCAGTTGGCTCCCAATATTTCTTAACCGATAAGCTTTTTGATTTTAAATCATACTGCAAATAATGCGCAGCAGGCACTCGATAGATGTTCTTAAAAAGCGTGTTATTTTCTGGTACGTATTTGAATGTAAAGTACTGTTGTAAACAGGTATCGTTCAACTCTGCTTTTATGCCAGCAGCCAAAATGCTTTTTATCTCCGAGGCATATAGGAAGTTCTCATTTTCATGATAAAAATAGAGTGGCTTTACGCCCATTCTATCACGAATCACAAACAATTGGTTGCGTTTTTTATCCAATAAGGAAATAGCAAAATCCCCATTCAACTCTTGTAAAAAGTCAATTCCTTTTTGTTCGTACAACTTAAGTAAAACCTCGGTATCTGAAGTAGAATGAAACCTTTGTCCTTGTAAAAAGGTTGTTTTTAGTTCTTGAAAATTATAAATCTCTCCATTAAAAGTGAGCACAATTTGCTTATCGTCGCTCAACATGGGCTGATGGCCACCAACACTCAAATCAATAATGCTTAACCGCTTATGTCCTAAAAATAAATTCTGCCCTTCAATTTCTTCTTTAAATTCTCCAACACTATCGGGTCCTCGATGATGTAGCACCTCCAACATTTGCTGAGAATCCCATTGTTGATTAGAAATATAGCCGGTTATTCCGCACATGAGCTGTTAATTCAGAATTTGTTGAATGGTTTTTGAAATATTCCCCACCATTTTTGCTTCCGTAAAATTACGATCATAATGGACTTTACTCGCCTTCCCCATTTCTATTCGTTGTTCTTTATTCAAAATCAATAATTCTAATTCCTTGGCTATTTCATTCGGACTTGAATCCGAAAGAATGATTCCGTTTTTATTGTGAATAACCGATTCTACAATAGCTCCTTGATTGGTAGAAATAATGGGCAATCCTGCTGATAATGCCTCCACTATTACCCAAGGATGGCCTTCCGGTCCATTTGGTGTAAACAAAAACACATCTGCGTTGGCGAAGGTTTGCCATTTTTGATCTCCACTCATGGGAGGATAAAAATGAGCTTCCAATTGATTTTTATCGACCAAGCTCATGCATTCCTTTTTATAATCCTCATTATCCCAAGCTCCAACAGCGGTCAATTCGAAAGTATTTACTCCTTTCGTTTTTAGAATCACTAAGGCCTCTATAATTTCTTTTATTCCTTTAGACGGGAGAAAGTTGGCAAAATAAAGCAATTGAACTTTTGTGGATTCTATATTTCTTTCAGGAATGGTAATGTCGCATCCGTTTGGGATCACATAAATCTGCCTAGGCGAATAATAATCTTCAAAGAGGTGGCGTAGGTTTTCTCCAAGCACAATCATTCCATGTGTTCGGTTCATGCAATACCGCACATACTTTTCAGTCATAGAATTTGCTGAATTGATCCAATTTTTAAAGTTGCTTCCTCTGAGCTGCAGCAAAATTTTAATTGGAAACAAAGAAGCAATTAATATAAAAATGGAATCCTTTAAAAAGCCTAAGGTGGTTTGACTAATCGGTATCAAAATAACATCAGCCTTTGAACTTCTCAAAAGACGAAACAACTTCAAATAAATGCCAATATTCTTAAATAATTTCCAAATTCCTCCCTTGCCAAAATCATCAATGGACTCGTTGACTTTAGTATTCAAGTGCAGTAATTCAAACTCTTCTTTCAATGTAGAATTCAAAATAATATTGGTCGCCACGGCAGGCCCAATGTACGGTGGTGGCAATTTTCCAACGATGATGACTTTCTGTTTATCCATTTCAATCACTTTCTTAATAAAAGAAGTTTGGGTAAAGAAGCATATGCCATAATGGGGAAAACACAATACAAAAGAGGAAAATATAATAGAGGGTTAGTTGATACAGAATAAAGCATCACGGTGCCCACACCTCCAAATACTAGAAACCTTTCAGGAATTGCAATTTTTCGTGCCCTCATTAACAAATTCAACAGAAAAACCATGTAAAATATAAATCCAAGAATACCGCTTAAAAAGATTACCCTAACATAGTCACTGTGCATTCCTCCGCTAACCATAATGAGCGTTTGGTCATGTCCTGATGTAGTTACCCCGACTAAATTACTTCCAATAGGCATTTCAGACCAAATGCCAAAAAATTTAACCCATCTACTCATACGTCCATTAAATGAACGCTCCAGGTCAGCCTCCCCTTCAATCACTTTATACTCTTTCTCAATCAAAGGTTCTATACTCGACTTATAGACAACAGGCAATGTAAAAATTAATACAGGTAATGTAATCAGTATTACAACTATCCCTTTTCTACTATTCAAATTATAAACAAGGAATAAAAAACCGATGAATAGCATAACTGCCCATGAGGATGACTGCTTAATCCCTACTAACCCGATAAAACAGACTAAAGTAACAACTATCAATAATAATCTTTGCTTAATGGACACATAATTTAATTTACTTGATCTAATAAAGAAATAACATTGGATGAGGAAGGCCATAGTAAAATAAATCGCATAGTTCATTATATCAGCATATCCTCCCTGCAATCTTGCTCCTCCGCCTCTACTCTCAGTTAAAAACTCCGCATTAATAGCACCAAACATCAATTCATAAGCTAAAAGACACATGGGAAATATAGCGGAATAAACGAAACTCTGTAGTAAGCCAATGAGGTCTACTTTAGACCTGACAAAATGCCTGATATAAAAAAATAATAGCAAAGGAGAACCATAACGTATTACTTCTGACGAAATCGCTAATCCTCCATAAAAAACAAATAAAACGATAAGGTTTATCAGAACAATCACTGACCAAGTAGTAAAACTAAAATCAGAAATGAACGATTTAAACTTTTTGGGAAAACCTCTAGATAAAAAACTTAGCAAAATGAGCACAGGTGTAGCGACCCCCACAATATATAAAGGAGAAAGAAAGGGAGATATCTCTTTTAAGAAATAGAACAAATCCACTAATGGCCTTAACAAAATCAAAACCACAAACCATTTTAGGGAGAGAGGTAATTGCTTAAACCATATTTTCCAGTTTTTATAATTCAATTTTCAATTATTTTTTTGGCAATGGTTTCAAATGAAAATTTGGCACTTACTTTTTTTGTTAACTCCTCTCTATTCGCTAAACTATAATCCCTTACACTTTTTTCCAACTTCTCAATTAAATCGTGTTCTGAGTAATACTCGCCTGTTTCTTCCGATAAAATATGGCTTACATTACGTTTAGAAGGCAGCAACAAATAAAGGCCTGTAGCTAAACCCTCAAAGATAGAAATCGCTGCCTGTGTCCACAAACCAATATCAGCCATATTGTAATAACTATTCATTTTATCCCTAGGCATAAAAGGTAAAGTTATCACAACTTCATCTAGCCCCTTTTCTGAAATATAAGATTTTAGTTTTTCACAATAATCAAAATTAGAAAACCCTATCAACACATATTTAAACCTCCATCCCTTTTTACTTAATATTTCAAGAGCATCAATAATCTTTTCTATTTTTTTAGAAGGAGTAATTCTAGTAGCTGTAATTAACACAAGACTATCTTCATCTACACCCAACTCTTTTCTGACAATCTTCCTATCATCAGGAGAATAGTTAAATTCCATTGCATCAAAACCTAAAGTCGTTGTTCCATATTTCTCTTGCAGAATGGTTTTGAACCTTTCATTTAAAAATTGATTAACTACCTCTTTTGTTGAAGGTGTATAGCCTAACAACTTGTCACTTTTCAGAATCGCTAATTCATATAATGGCTTTTTTAAGATTAGATGTAACAGTCTTCTTTTTATACTTTTAGATGACTCACTGTAAGTGTCTTCATTATCTCCCAATAGGGTAATTATCTCAAAATCCTTTTTCTGAATTTGAAACACTCCTCTAGGAAATATTTTTCCCAACCCGATCACAATTACTTTATTCGGTTTGAACTTGTTGATCTCTTCTTTTATCCCATTAGCCACCACTATTTGACCAAAGGAAAACCACGATTTTAATCGAACAACCTCAACATTTATTGACGACTCGTTATTCTTAATATTCGAGTATCTCGCTGATGAAGAAGTTTTATTAGAGGTGATTACTTTCACTGAATGACCTAATCGATGCAAAGCATTAGCCAAATGTACTTCTACGTAACCCAATGATGGCACAAAATGTCCACATATAATTGCGATTTTCATTAGGCCTTCAAGTTAAAAATATTATACCATTTAACTAAGGAATATGCTCTCCAAAACTCTGTTAGATGAGCTGAATTTAGAATCTCTCTATCACATAATTGTATGATATAATCGCGATCCATAATTGAAGGAATGTCGCTGTCTTTCAATTCTAATTTTAAATTCAACATTAATTCGTTTTTCCAATCTTGTTGAGGTGTAACAAAACCCTTTTTATCTTTTCGCCATACCACCTGATTATCCAGCTTGTTGTTTAGCATTTTTCTAAGAGGATATTTTGACCAACCATGGTGAATTTTATGGTGACTCGGAAGAGAATGTATCAATTCTACTAAGCGATGATCTAAAAACGGAACTCTAGATTCAATTGAAAATGCCATTGAATTTCTGTCCTCATACCTCAGTAGGTCATACATCCCAAACTTTATATTTAACTCTGAATGCTCCTTAAACGATTTCCCGCCCCTTAGTGGACCATCAAGATTTAATTCATTAATGCTATCAGTATTAATAAATCGAAAGCTCAATCTTTCTTTTGCTCTAAGTTGCCTCTGAAACTTCTGAGGCAAATAGTAAAACGCACCTTTCAAAAGAGCCTCTCTAATTTTAGGATTGAAGTTATCCTTCAACTTTAAATAGTCACTCATAAAATGACCAAACCTTCCCTTTTTTAACAACTCAATCAAATAAATTCCAGCGAAATTAGTGTACCCACCTAATGTTTCATCCGCACCTTGACCATCAAGCAGCACCTTTACTTTATGTTGATTAGCTGATTTCATAACCTCCCACTGAGCAAAAATTGATGTGGAGCCAATCGGCAAATCTTGATGATAAAGCATTTTACTCAAGTCTGCAACCATTGTTTTAGAATCAGGATATAAGTAGTTATCCTCTACGTTATCCAATTCCTTGGCAACCATTTTAGCGTATTTAGATTCATCTATCGTAGTATTCTTATAACTAGCTGTAAATGTTTTTAAACAAACATCACCTAGTTGTTTACTTGCCTTATATACTATAGCGCTAGAATCCAATCCACCACTAAGACAAGAGCCGATTTCGACATCAGACCGGAGATGTAAAGCTATTGAATCATCGAAATAAGATTCAAACATTTCCATATTCTCATTAAGCGTAGATGTTGACTGTGGAATAGCCTCGGATAAACTGTAATAGGGCGTTTTAGTAACTATACTTGATTTTAAATTATAGACATAATTACAACCGGGCTCTGCATCTTCGATATACGAGAATAAATTTTGATAAGGACTGCTCGTGGTGCCGTAGCACAAGAAACTTCCCACATTTTCATTAGAAATTCGCGGATCTACTTCTGACAGCTTTAACAATGCCTTTATTTCTGAGGCAAAAGCAAAAAAAGAGTTTCGTCTATAAAAGTACAATGGTTTGATTCCAAATCGATCTCGAGATAATGTTATTGTTTGATTTAATTTATCATAGATTGCAAATGCCCACATTCCAACGAATTTCTCAACACACTTTTCTCCCCATTGAATAAATGCATTTAATACAACCTCTGTATCAGAATTAGATTTAAAGTGAAATCCCATTGAAATTAATTCTTTTCGAATTTCCTTGTAATTGTATACCTCTCCATTAAAAATCATACTGAATCTATCTGTTTCTGAAACTAAGGGTTGATGCCCTTGTTCGGTAATATCTATAATGGAAAGGCGACGATGTATTAAGGCTAGTATAGGTGACTCTTGCACTTCTGAAATATGGGGCATATCACTTAGCTCTTCAATTGTTTCTTCCCCCCGATATTCATTCGATAGATTCCCCCTCAACAATAAATAAAAACCCTCATCATCAGGACCTCTGTGTCTTAACACTTTGGATACTGTTTTAATCTCGTCAGTAATAATACCTTTGGGATTGAATATTCCTGCAATACCACACATAACTACCTTTTAAACCTCTTAATGACAGATTCGTAATCAATTACCATTTTTCGTCCAAAGTTATCAATTCCAAACCGCTCCACTACCTCTCTTCTTATATCAGATGGTTTATAATTTCCTAATGATCCTACCATTTTAAGCATTGCATCCGTTAACTCTTCAATTGAATCTGTTTGCAATAAGATGCCATTTGACTGATGAATATATTCAGGCATAGCAGATGAATTTATTGCAATGATGGGTAAGCCACTTGACATCGCTTCAACTGGTATTAATCCGAAACTCTCATGTAAAGAAGGGAAAACCAAAAAGTCAGAACAACTTAACTCATGATGGTACTCCAACTTAGTCAACATACCCTTCAATACAACTCTATGCTGCAAACTATTCTTCCGAATGTAATCTATTATCGCTTGCTTTTCTGGACCCTCGCCACATAAAGTCAAACCCCAGTCAGCATGAAGCTGTGAAAATTTATGAAAAGCCTTTACTGTTCTTAACCCACCTTTAAAGGGCTCTAATCGACTAACAAAAAGTATATTCTTCTTACTTTTTTCAACTTTATCGAGATAAAACAGCTCTGTATCTACAGGATTAAATGTGACTTGTACTTGACTACTACTTACTCCGATTTGTACAATTTCATTCTTAAGGTGATTGCTAACGGCGAATACTTTATCTGCTCTTTTCAGAATAAACTTAGCCCAATGCCTTTTAACAAAAGGCTTAGATATTTTTGAAAAAGGACCAGTGTGTTCTGTAATAACGAATGGAACTCTTAGTTTCCTGCTTAACAAATAAGCCAACGTACCATTTAAGATAGTCCCGTGCGAATGAATAATATCTATTGTTCTATCTTGAGCAATCACTTGTTTAATTGTATGATGAAACCATAAGACATAAAACAAAGGTTTCAATAGCTTATTAACTTTCTTTTTGTAACTCCACCGATATACATCAAAGCAATCCCTAAAACTCTCCTTAGTTACCTTTTGACTATCGCCTGTTAACCGACTATAAAAAACCCACAGTTGAGTATAAGGTTTGATCGCTGCCAAGTAATCTACCACAAATACTCCTGTCCAATCTTTATCATCTTTTGGAAAAAGTTCAGGTAAAACCAGTACATTCTTTCTTTGGGAATTCATCTTTAAATTCTTTCCTTTATACACCGAACTGGACTTCCAACATAGATCCCATTTTCCTTAATTACACTATTTTCATTCACCAAAGAATTTGCCCCAATTACAGAATGACTACTTAAATAACTACCTTTTAAAATAATACAACTAGCACCCACCCAAACATCTTCACCGATAAAAACAGCTTTGGATTCCATTCTCTGCTGCATGGTATTTTTTCCAGCCTTCATCCCATGATCTGAATCTCTTATACTTGAGTTTTCTCCAATAGCAGAAAACTTTCCAATAGACACCTTACTAGCAGAACTTATTAATACATTTTGAGTCAATTGTACATCATCTTCAATACTCAAACTTCCTTGAATACTAATATCCAGAGTACATCCAATCCCAAAAGTTACTCTATTTCCAATTCTAATATTCTTATGAGGAACTATTTTAAGGTTAGGGAAAGTATAACACTTTAATCCTTTACCAACCTCACAACCATGAAGCTGCAGATATATTTTAAAAAAATATCCCTTTAGCCTTTTCAGCCCATTCCGATATATAAGTTCTATCTTGTAAATCAAGCCCTTCAATTATAATAAATTCTAAACATTTTAAATCGACAATTAAATTACCTTATTTATTCCAAATTCCGGTGGCACGCCCTTTAATGATCTTATAACATTGAATCGGCTGAATAATCATACTTATTAACACTCCGAAACAGGTCGCTAAAATAACTCCAACATTTCCTAGTTCCAAGTTTTTAGCAAGGTAAACAGACAAAGGAATATTTATAATTCCCACAAAAAGGGCATGATACAAACTCAGTCTAATCTTGCCAATTCCATACAAAAAGTTCGAAAATATCATAATGTTACTTGCCATAACTACATAAATTGCCATAACGAGTGATAACAAAAATGGAATCTCTATTTCACTTCCTATCCAAAGCTCATAAACAAATTGTGAAGTAAAAAGCATTAAAATCACCAACCCAATTGAAAGGATCCACAATTTCATTACTTTCCTAAATGCACTTTCAATCCATGAGATTTCGTTTTTTAGAAATGCTTCTGTAAAAGCTGACCAATAAGGCTTAGTAACGATTGTAAAGAATATTGTAATAATTCCAAAATACTTAAAAGCAATATTATATGGAGTTACATACTCTGGACCAGAAACTTGAGTAATAATAAGGTTATCTGTAAGATAAACAATTAGAATAGACCCTTGCAAAATAAAAAACTGACTTCCAATCCCTAACAACTCCTTGGTGTAGGAAAAATCAATTGTTTTCAATGAAGGTTTAAAATGTTTATAACTTGTATTAAAGAACCATAAACCTGCTGCAAATGGGACTACAACATTGATTATACTAAACGTTGCCCCTAGGTATAAAATCGAACTATCAGTAGTGTTAATCAGAACCAAAATAGCAAGTAGTGAAAGTAAACTGCCCGTGGTATTTATGACATTACTCATCGCAGGCCGTTGATCAGCTATAAAAATCATGTTAATCAGTTTTACTATAAACTGAAGACAAAAAACACTGAAAACGATTAGCACTAACTTTTGTAGCTCCTCCAAATTTTCAGTAGTATTAAAGATTTCACCCCAATTTAAGAATGGATTGATGATGGTGAATAAAATAAAAAACACCACTGCAATAATAGTTATTAGGGCATAAGTAGTACTGATATAGACCTGACCCAACTCAATATCACCTTTGGCCTTTGCTGCCGCAAGTTTATTGCGCAGTCCATTACCCAAGCCAATATCAAAATAGTTAAACCATGCAATTATTGAGGTTAATGTTATCCAGATCCCAAAATTTGTAGGATTCAGGTAATCAATAGTTAATGGAATTAAAATTAAATTGATAAGAATACTGATACCTTTCAAAAAAAAAGATGCAATTATATTCTTCTTGGCTTTAACTGAACGTTGATGACCTGAAAGAAAACTATTTATACTTTTTTTTATCACTTCTTGTCTAAAAATAGTTGGTCTCAGTTATTATAAAATGGAATGATAATTCGTTCTTAGTAATTTACTTAAAGAAGAACTCTTGCACTATTAAAAAATATATCAAACGAAATCAGTTATTTATTATGCTCATTTAGTCCTAAAAAGATTTTTTCTCGACTTCTTACTCTCTTCCTCATAATAACCATAATTATTATTCGAGCTCTTATCCACATCATTTAGCACAATACTCAGATTTGTCAGCTTTGACGTTTTATAAAAGTCATTGATCTGATTCAAGAATTCTCGTTTCGAATAATTCTGTCTTACTATGTATAAATTAAGATCAGACTCTTGTTGAAGTAATAATGCATCGGCTACTAAGCCAATTGGAGGAGTATCAATTATCACATAATCAAACTGTCCTTTCAATTCAGTGATTAATTCGCTAGTTTTAGGTGTAGAAATTAATTCTGCTGGGTTCGGAGGTACTGGTCCGGAACTAATCACAAATAAGTTATCTTGAGATGTTTTTAATATTACTTCAGCCAAACTTGCATTTGCTGACAAGTAATTACTAATTCCCGCATTGTTTTCTAAGTTCAAATAATTGTGAATCTGAGGTTTTCTTAAGTCAAAACCTAACAATATGGTACGTTTCCCAGAGGCCGCTAATGAAGCTGCCAAATTAATTGAACAGAACGACTTTCCCTCTCTAGCAACTGTAGAGGTAACCATAATCACAAAAGAAGATTTCTTTTGTTGGTAGAAAGTTAAGTTGGTTCGAATAGTTCTGAATGCCTCTGCTAAAGCCGATTTAGGTTGATCAAAAACGATTCTATTGTTTTCTATATGTTTAGAGTTCGGAATAATACCCATTACCGGGATATCTGTGGTACTTGTAATATCGTCTTTATCCCGAACGGTATCATTCAGAAAGTCAATCGAGATAAAGATAACAGTGGGTAGCGCTATTCCTAACAATAATGCAATAAGATAATGCATCTTTCGGTTAGGCGCTATAGGACTTAATGGGTTCTTCATGGCCGGTTCTATGACCTTACAATCAGGTGTATTGGATGACATTGTAATTGCAGCAGAAGACCTTTTTTCCATCAAAAACAGGTAAATATTCTCATTCAATTTTAACAATCGATTCAAATTCACCAACTTCAACTGTGTAGCAGGCAATTTCTGTGCAGTATTACTTAACTGATTTGATCTATTATTCAAATCATTCAGCAATATTTTATTGCCTTTTGAAAGGTTTTCTATACTCTCCGTTAAAGCACCGATAACTTCAATCCTCCTATTTTCTACCTGACTAAAAAGAGGACTTTTTGTGTTTCCATCATTGATTAATTTTTTGCGAGTTAAGTTAAGCTCAATTAAATCTTTAACCAATTCATTTACTATCAAGTCTTCAATCCCAAAGGCAGAAGGCGCTACTAAATTTTCTAGATTCTGCCCTTGCTTACTCTCCAACTTCTCTTGCAAATAGTTGTAATACTTTTGCATGACTTCATACTTGGCCTTTTCCGTTTCTATTTCATTGTACTTTTGAATCAGTGACTCTCCTTCGGCACTCAGACTACCGATAGTTTCGGAGGATTTAAAGTCAGCTAAATTTTGTTCTTTTCTATTCAATGAATCAGAAATAACTGCTAATTGTTGATCAATGAATTCAACGGTATTCTTTGCAACTTCATTTTTTTCTTGCAAATTTTGATCTACATACTTTTTAACTAGCTCATTAATAAAGTCAATAGACTTCTCCGGCACATTTGATTTCATTGACATTGTCAGAAGGTTGGACAAGCGGTCATCATCATTGAAATTCAATTGATTTTTATACGAATAGGCTGTTTGCTCTATCGAACTCAGTCTAACGTAATAGGTACTACCGAAGTTGGCATATTGACTATAACCCTCCTCTTTTATTATCATAAATGAAAATGAACCTAATGAAATAGCTTTATTGAATTTTTCGACACTTTGAAGTAAATCCTCATGATCATGTGCTATTGCTTTTATTTCAAATTTTTCCTCATCTAATAATTTTATTTCAAACTGAAGACCTTGGGGGATTTGCTGACTGTCATCTCTATCGTACTTAAACGTAAAAGGTCTATTATTGTAAATCTCTTGTCTTTTCCATCCATTTTCCACAGAATAAACTACCTCCAAATTCAATTCCTCAACCACACCTTTCACCAAAGGGTATGACCTAAAAATCACAGACTCATCGGTTATACCAGAAAACTTGGTCATTGTCCGTCCACCGAAAAGCAATTCACTTGGATCATCCATGCGGTTACTTTTCTTTATTTGAACAATGCTTTCTACCTTGTATACATTCGATTTGAAACTAAGGTACAAATGTGCCAAAGTCATGGCTATAACCATAGAAATAAGCAACCAGGGCCATTTTAGAGCATATCTTCTCAAACTCTCTTTAAACCTAGATATTTCTTGTCTATTCGACTGCTCAATTAGGTCTTCTGTACTCATCGTGATGTAATTGAAACTATAGTAATGATGGTGGTAACGACTGAAAGCACTAAAGGCAAAGCGTTGTCACTGCTGAACTTTTTAACCTTAAGGGGAGCTACATGGATTACATCATTAGGTTGAATATAAAAAAAAGGAGATTGTATAAAGTCCGGGGCGGTCACGTCAATATAATGAACCGATAAATCTTTCCCATTATTTCTAATTAATTTTATCTCCTTTCTGTTGGCAAAGTCAGTCAAATCTTTCGCTAAGCCGATTGCATCGAAGATGGTGGGGTTGTTAGTTATTAATTGATATAAGCCTGGACTATTGACCTCTCCTAAAACCGTTACATTATAATTAGTCATGTAAATTTTGACAGAAGGATTATTGATATACCCCTTGCACTTCTCATAAATCTCATTGTGTAATTCCGCAATAGTTTTACCAATTGCTTCAATTTCCCCAATCATAGGATAATCTATCTTACCATCTGGTCTTACGATATAGTCGTGTACTGACATCGTTTGAGAAATCATATTCGGAGTTTGCTGACTACTCGAGCTAGTCATCTCTAATCCTCCTAAAACAGAATTTGCAAGTGGGTCTATGACTTTGATGTAAAATCGATCACCTGGACGAATCACATAGTTTATATTTTGAACAGAATAATTACTCCCTTCCTCAGCGTCGTGTAAATATGTTATTTTCTTGGTTGGGATACAGGAATAAAAAGGACAAGAAATAACCACAATAAACATTAGCCGAGTTATAATTTTCTTGACAACCGGCATAAAAATAATCTTAGACATCTTTCGAGAGTAATTAGATAGCGAATGAATGTTGCAAATCTCCTTGAATTGTTTTTAAATAACAACTAAAAGAGATTTGCATTTTCAAATTATAGCTTACGTTTAATATGCACCCAAGCTTTAGGAAATCCTTTTTCTCTTATTACTTGCATTTCTTGCAATGCTTCTGCTTTTGTAGTATGTCTACTTACAGTGATCAAATACCAAGTACCTTGCAAATTTCTAATGATAGTTGGAGTTAATCCAGTTTCTGAAACTTCATCCGCCATAATTCTTGCAGTTCTCTCTTTTCTAAAAGCTGCAATAGTTACGAAATAGCCTTCCTCCTCACTTAAAGCAACCTTCGTCTTGTCAGCTGAAGTCACCTTTTTAGTGGTTTCTGCGGGCTTGGAATCAATTACCTTCTCTTCGACCTTTTTACTTTCAAAACTAAATTCTTCAATCTTTTTACCATTCTCGTTATTTAGAGTGTATAACGAAATATCATTAGCATTAAGTTCATCAAGATTCAATGGTTTAAATGACACTTTTTGATCAGCATTTAATTTGGTGTATTCAAAAAATCCTAATTCATTGGTGTATATTGTATCTATTGGCATTCCATTTTCATCTAAAACTACCAATGCAGTGTTTCCGGCAGGTAACTTTTGATATTCATATTTACCAAAAATGGTGTTACTCTTCTCAATGGTCTTAGGCGTCTTTTCCTCAATTACTTCTATTGGTTCTGCTGTTTTTAATGGCAACTCCTCAACTTCGGTCATCTGATTTTTTACGATATAATCTCTTTTCTTCAAGTGATAAGTAATCCCGATTGCAGAATAGCTATACGCATCGTTATAATCTCCAGCAACCCAAGCATCTAATTTATCATTAAAGACATTTCGCAAAGATGCTTCCAATGAAATATCTAATCTATTGTTCACTACATAGGATATTTTTCCCCCAAAAGAAGCCACTGCCTCTGTCGTTTTTCCAGTTCTTCCTCTAGTTTTACTATACAACAAGTTAACATCCTCATCGCTTTGGGCATAGATTTTTGAATCATATTTCACCAAACTATAACTGGCCAAGACCCCAAAAGAAACCTTATTAAAAAACTTCACTCTATCTTTAAAGATTAGACGTGACAAATTTAAATCAATTCTAGGAAGCATTAGCTCTAATATATCCGTATTGTATTGTATACCAGTGCCTAAATTAAAATTTCCATTGGTTGCATTTGCAGTATTTACGTCGTCCAACCGCCCTTCTAAAGATCCGTATAAAATTCCACCACTAACACTCAAATAATTAGTTAGGTGAAAATCTCCATTAATCCCAAAACCCAATTTATTATATTCCGGCTGGGCAAATGATGGCATGAATCCATCCTTTTTAAAATCTCCCCAAGAGTGCAATAAACCTATATGAGGAGAAACGCTAGTTCTCTCGATAATTCTGTTTAACAAGGATTTATTTTCAACTTCAGGCTTAGCAACAGTATTATCTTGAGCTTGAAGCTCGATAGAGAAACTTACACTACACACTAAAAATAAGAACATTAACCTAATTTTCATACTCCACTTCTTTATGTTTAATACGAAGCGAATATACAACAATAATGATATCATTCAACACTAGCACTTTAAAGTATTTAAAAATTTAATTTTAGCTTGGAAATTTTATTTGAACATGTATATTTGAATTCTAACACAAATCTCCAAAATGATAAAAAAAAAGGTGTTCTGCGTCGTTGGAACTAGACCTAACTTCATAAAAATTACACAATTAGAAAGGGAATTTCTGAAACACGCCGATACATTTCAATTTGACTTGGTACATACAGGTCAACATTTTGATGATAAAATGTCAGCTATTTTTTTTGAACAACTCCAATTAAAAAAGCCGACTTTCTTACTAAACATCGAAAATAAATCAAGAAAAGACAAAACAAAATCCACCATATTTGAATTGAATCAGTTGTTTATGACTGAGAGACCTGATTTAGTAATTGTAGTTGGAGACGTTGATTCTACCTACGCTGCAGCCATCGCGGCCAAAAATTTAGATATAAAGATTGCCCACCTAGAAAGTGGCTTAAGAAGTTTTGATTTAAATATGCCTGAAGAAGTCAATCGAATTGCAGTAGACCAAATTTCCGATTACTTTTTTGTGACGGAACAAAGCGGAATTGACAACTTAAAGAACGAAGGTGTCAATGAAAACAACATCTATTTTGTGGGTAACACTATGATAGATGCTTTAGTTGCTTTTGACCAAGAAATTAAATCCAATCCAATCCTCAGTCTTCTGAGCCTAAAGCCTAAACAATATATCTTAACCACTTTCCATCGACCTTCAAATGTTGATAACGAACTATCTCTAAAAGTTATTCTTGAATTAATCAATGAAATTGCAAATGACACGAAAGTGGTGATACCGATTCATCCACGCACAAAAAATAATATAAGTGAATTTGGACTTAATCATTTAATAGATAAAAATCTGAACATTATTCAATTGGAACCTATAGACTATTTTGCATTCCAAAATTTAATTTTAAATGCAAAGGTAGTAATTACCGATAGCGGAGGCATTCAAGAAGAAACTACCTTTCGGAAAGTCCCCTGTTTGACAATCAGAGATAACACTGAACGTCCTTCAACTATTGAAATCGGTACCAATCAATTATTGGCATTGGATAAAGATCTTATCCTTTTAAAAATAAAAGAAGTAAATAGTGCCAGAAAATCACAAATCCCAGAGCTTTGGGATGGAAAGTCGACACAAAGAATTGTGGAGATTTTAAAAGATCTTGTTTAATTACAAATGATAATCAAAACACTCTAAATCTTCCTTGTAATAGCTTGAAATCAAACCTATCAACTCTTCATCTAAGTAATATTTATAGTTTTTATGCTCAGATGAATTATGCAATTCTAACTTAATTTGAGGCAATCCAACCTTTTGGCAAACAGCGTCAAAATCTGATTGTAGACTCTCAAATCGCCCAATAAAATCAACTATATTTTCTCCGAATTCATTTGTAACAAAGTTCCATTGAGGTTTAAATAGAATGTCATCACCCAATGATGGATTTTTAAAAAGTAACTTCATTATCCCAAGCTTATTATTGGCAAATATTTCAGAAGATCGATGTCGAAAAAAGGCGTAAGAAATGAAACGATCAAATGGATTTCTAACAAAAGTAAACTTGAAATAAGAGTCCCAGACTTCTTCACTAAGTACACGCTTTGCTTCTGAAGAAGTTATGTGTCCATGAGTAATATCTTGAAACTCTTTATATGGCAATCTACTTTGATGAAATAGATCCACTTGCTCCCAGTCATTTGAACCAAGGTGCCTTCTTAATGCAAAACGAATTGCATGTGTTGCCGTTTTGGGAATGGCTACATAAATAAATTTATATTTATGAGAAACTATCACTATATCTAAACTTTGATCTATATAAACTATTGTTGAATTGTCGTTCAAACCAGTTGGAGGTTCAAAAGTGCTCAAAATATTTTATTATCCCCTATGGATTGTTTTAGAATTTAAACATATATGTTGAATTTAGCTATATGAAGCAAAAGGTATTTTGTATTGGGTTTCACAAAACAGGAACTTCAAGTTTGGCGAATGCTCTTCAAATGTTGGAATACAGCGTTTGTAGACGTCTAGGATCACTTCAAGATTTAATTCCTGATAACAATGTGATTGAATTAATACGGAATCACAAAATACAAGAGATATTAAAGGCCTTAAAACCATATGATGCTTTTTGCGACAACCCGTGGCCACTTTTTTACAAAGAAATTGATGCTTTTTATCCTGGCAGCAAGTTTATTTTAACCATTCGAGAAGAAAACAGTTGGATAAAAAGTGTACTCCAATATTTCAAGAATTCAAAGACTGAAATCAGAGAAATAATTTATGGAGAGCCATCTCCTATTGAAAATGAAACCATCTACCTAGAGCGATATAGAAAACATAATGCAGAAGTATTAGCCTTTTTTAAAAGCAGACCGGACGATTTGCTCATTATTGATATTGAAAAAGAAGAAAATCAGTGGGCAAAACTCTGTCAATTTTTAGGAAAAGAAATCCCGAATCAAGAATTCCCTCACCGAAATAAATCAAAGTCGAACCAAAAAAACATTACCGAAACCAAAACCTCAAAATCAAAAAACAACAAACTTGTAACGTTTCTTAAATTACCTGTTCAGGACAAACGCCTTTTAATTGAAACGACTGCTCTACTTTTTATTGCTAGACTTCTAGTACTTTTTCTACCATTCAGAGCAATTGCAAAAAGATTGGGCGAACACATGACAGAAACGACAAGGCAAACTTCTTCTCTGCAAGAAGAGACAACCGAAAAAATAGGAAAGGCAATTAGAAAAGTGAGTAGACTCACTCCTTTTAGGAGTTTATGTCTGGAACAAGCTATAGCTTGTAAAGTCATGCTCAACAGACGAGGAATTTCATCTACTATTTACTTTGGACTTGCAAAAGAAAATGAAGCTTTAAAATTAAAAGCCCATGCATGGACACGTTCAGGAAATCAGATTATCACAGGAGCCAAAGGCAGGCATCAATTTAAGGTCGTTTCTACTTTTGGGAACACTATTTAAAAGAAATACAGTTCGAAAACTCAAAAAGACTGTAAATCATGGGGCCTTTTGAATGAACTAATTATGAAATCTTTACTAAACGTTGCTCCTCCAACTGATCTAAAAAATCAAGCACATCTCGTTTACAAGTAAGTTCATCTACATTGTATTCTTTCATTAAACGACTGCAGATTTCACTTATTACAATCGGAGACTCAATCATTTTCCAAATATCCCCTCCTATAGAATCCACTCCATAATATTTACCATTTTCTAAACTCATCATAACCAGCTCATTCTCTACTTCACTTGCTATCACTTCATTTGACCTCTCTATAGTGTTTTCTATTGTAATGTTCATTCTATTTTTTTTTGCAAAAGTAGAAATAATCTATTTTTTAAATTTCTGCTCACTACATTTTATGCAATTTTTAGTTAGACAGACTTAAAAGTTCCTATTTTTACCGTTGTTCAATTAAAAGCTTGAATACTAAGCAACATTATTCTGGTGTAAATAGTCAATAATGATTAACTCTTTTTTAATTAGAAAATCAAATTTCGTTTAAATGTTTCCCTCCAATTCAGATAAAAGCTATGGAACACCACAAAACTATAAGGTTCCAAGACGCTACACTTCTTATCACAACGAATCATTCTACCTAAAGATGAGAGATGGAGTCAAAATTGCGATTGACTTATACCTTCCGAAAAAGCTGAATGGAACCAAAATCCCCGCGATAATTCATCAAACTAGATATCGACGAGAAATTGCTATCCGGAAACCATTTAGCTGGTTTATAAGTGGCCGTAAGATTCGAAGTCTTGATTTAATGAGAAATAAAATAGTAAAAAGTGGCTATGCTTGGCTGAATGTAGATGTTAGAGGCACAGGAGCTTCTTATGGTCAGTGGTTACATCCATGGTGGAAGGAGGAAATAGAAGACGGAGTTGAAATTATTGATTGGATTTTAAAACAAAAATGGAGCAATCAAAGGGTAGGCACTACAGGTATTTCATACGCAGGAACAGCAGCGGAGTTTTTAGCAGCAAAAGCTCACCCGGCCTTAAAGGCTTGTATCCCTATGTATTCTCTTTTTGATGTTTACGATGACATTGTAATGCCAGGAGGAGTGTATCTGAAATGGTTCGTAGAGTCTTGGGAAATGATAAATAGAAGTTTAGATCAAAACAAATTACCTAAGAAATCTTCTATCATTTCTCACTTAACCAATGGTGTAAAGAAAGTAAAGCAAAGCGAAGACTTTACTGCCGTATTAAAAGCTCATGAAAAGAACACAGATATCGCCAGTGAAGCATTCAGCTTAAATTTTAGAGACGATAAAAGTCCTGGTTTATCCATAAAAATGGATGATTTTTCTCCACATCATCAAATTAATAACATTGAAAAAAGTAATTCAGCAATTTATAGCTGGAGTGGTTGGATGGATGGAACCTATGCACATGCAGCGATAAAAAGATTCTTAAGTTTAAAAAACGAGCACAAAAAACTTATTCTTGGACCTTGGGACCATGGTGGAAAATACAATATTGACAAAAAATGTAAAACATCCTTTGAACATGAAGCTGAAATGCTAAAGTTCTTTGATTATCATTTAAAAAACGAAAAAAATGGTCTAGAATTAGAAAAAGCGGTTCACTACTACACTTTGGTTGAAGGAAAATGGAAAAGTGCCTCACAATGGCCTCCACATCACAATAAGACCTCATTATTCTTAAAAGGAAAAGGATTATTAGCAAAAAAAACAGATGAAAACGAAAATTCAGCCAGCGAGTACAAAGTTGACTTTAATTGCAGTAGCGGAAAATGGTCGAGATACAGGGCGCTTAACGGAGTTGAAAAAAAAGCCGCACTATACGCTGATTGGGCAAATCGAAATGGGAAATACCTCAGCTTTGAGACTCATAAGTTAACTCAAGATATTGAAATCACAGGCCACTCAATGGTAGAATTCTATCTGGAAAGCTCAGCTCCTGACGGAAATATTTTTGCATACTTAGAAAATATTGATGAAAAAGGAAATGCTACTTACATTACAGAAGGCATGCTAAGGCTAATCCATCGAAATGCATTTGCAATGCTAAATATTCATGAGGATGCAGTTCCGGTTAGATCTTATTTACGAGACCAAGCTGATTCTATGCCAATTAATCAAATAGAAAAAATCCAATTCGACTTATTGCCCACTTCTTATCTTTTGAAAAAAGGTCATTCATTACGACTGTCAATTAGTGGTGCTGACGAGGCTTATTTTAAGGCTTCAAAAGAAGAAAATGTGGTTTGGAAACTTCATCATTCCAAAGAATTTCCATCTCAAATCATCCTCCCAACAAAAGACATCATCTAAAGATAATTAAGCTCTTCCATCACCAATCCATGCCTTGAAACAATTCGTTCTATTTGTTCTGGGGTCAAAATTGATTTCCATTCTCCACTTATTCCCTTTCTAAAAAAATTTTGATTGACTATAGAACCTTCCTTAAAACGCGTCTTTGCTTCTTGCTTTTGCAGCAGACCTATTTTACTCTTTATAATAGCTTCATTTATTTCTCCTTTAGTAAAAGAAAAACCTAGATACTTACTAATAGATGAAAATGTAATCCATTCATTTTCCAACATATCTTCATAGCGTATCACTAAACATTCAGGATAACCCACTTTCCATGACCGATAATGCCGACTCCATGAACTCAGAAAGTCGGCACTCATACGCTGATTCAATTTAGTCGGATTACCCATAATAGCATTATTATTATTTAAAAATTCGATTGATTGATCGATAGACCACTGTTGATGATAAGCAAGTGAAATAACAACATCCAAAGGGTTTCTAACCACATAAATTACTTTTTGGGATAAATCCGATAACAAACTTTCATTCAATTGGAACAATTGGTTCGCATGATGAATTTTAACACAACTCTCTTTTAAAACTAGTTTTGGTAATTGATGAAATAACCTCTTTCTAACATTCTCCAATTCCTGAAATGTAAGCTCTGAAGGTTCAAAAGGAGTAAAATGCTCAATGAGTTGATTATCGTTAGCAAAATACGTTTTCATCAATTGATTGATATTAAAGGTTCCTTTTCCTCCAATTATCAAATTAGTTAAAAACACACGAATCCACGTATTTCCTGACTTAGGATATGAAGCAAGCCAAAACATAATCTAAACCCCTATATATTTCTTAATCAGCTCTACTTGTTCATTTAAACTTGGAACTGATCGGGGTTGCTGGATTTCATATAAGTCAACTTGATTACTTAATAAGGCACATTTTCTAAAGTGCTCCTGTTCTAATTCAAAACCGTTGATAAGTTGACTTCGATAGGTTTGACGCATTAATTTTACTAATTTCTCTTTACCTTCAACCTTCTTAATGGTTAGCTTTTTAGTATAAATATTGGGGCATAAAATAAATATACTTTTAACTGGAAATTCTTTAGAGGTTTCAGCCGTTTCAATTTCAAGTGCATATTTCTCCAGGTCGCTTCGAATCTGATATAACCTATTCGTAGTTTTACCTAACATTTTTAACGCATCAGGCCATAACTTCATACGTCCAATACCCTGATTTAAGACCGCATTATCATCAGCAAATACAATTGGGGAAAGGTCATCATTCAAAGCAAGTAGGCCTTCCTTTTGTAAGGCAGCTACTAGGGTTGATTTCCCTGATCCTGAATTGCCAGCAAATAAATAACTGTAACCTCGATTTGCAACTGCACTGGCGTGGATAGGCAAAGTACTTCTTAAATGACAAAGGCCTCCTAAAACTGATGCAAAAAGAAAGACCTTAACATCTTTAAAATCAGCATTTGGAGCTATATCAATCTGAATTTCTCTTCCTTCAATTACATAAAAACGAGCAACCCCATCAATATTTAACTGATAATGATCCGGTTTAACTTGAAAACCGATTCCCTTTTTCTTTACTCCCTTTAATTCCTTCGCTACTTCCTTAGCCAGAATCTTAATTTCTACTTCCTTTTCATGATCACCTTCAAAAAGCTCAGGTAGTTCAAATTCAGAAGCAACATTCCAACCAAAAAGTGTATAGTAATGCATAGTAATTGTGTTATATTGAATAGTATTCAAAAATCAAGTGTATACGATCAATATTCCCATTATTAATGGCCCAATGTAACTGATTATTATTTACCTCATAAACTTGTCCAACTTCCATATGAATTGATTCTCCATTAGCATAAAAAAACACTTCATTATTAGTAAAAATAGGTATATGTATTTTGTGAGGATATTGGGCAGAAGGAGATTTATCAACATGTGGTTTTACCTCTGATTTGGAAGGTAGTTTAGCCAACATGATTCGAGGGAAATAACCTTTTGAGTAGTTAAAGGGTTGAACCGCCTTTTCTATAATAGGCTCAATTATATCTTTCCAACCTGACCAATGTGAAGTTTCATAACTTTCTAAATGTGATTTGAGGTTTTTCGGGAAACGAAAAACTAAGTGCTGTGCTCTTCCTAGCGCATTAAATTTATTCGGCTTTTCAGAATCAGCAATTTGCCAATCACTATCACTTAATGCTTCAACTCTTCGTTTTAAATCCGAAACATTTACCGAACCTAGGTTGCGATAGCTTTTTGTTTTATTTGAATTAATCACGATACGAAATTAGGAGAATTAAACCACTCAAGCACTTCTCTTTCCAAGTCATTTTTTTATTCATGATTTTAGAAAACTCATGAAATAACAAATTCCATTCTGCTATTTGAGCCGATGGCCTTCTGCCTTTTAAAAGTCGCTTTACCAAAACTTCTCTTTTCCATGGTTTCGGATGCCTCAAAAAATGCCAAACCGATGCGCTCTCAACGTTTTCCTTCTGTTCAATTTGCCGGGCAGGTAAAACATAGGCATTGTACTTAGAATCTATAATATTGGCAGATTTAGTAAATTCTTGATTTAAGATAAATTGATCTGTGTGCCCACTTTTTAATTTTGAAAATTGTTTGATTGAAATACGATTTAAAAGTTTTTCATAAATCTTTTCATCTAATTTCTTAGGTTTAAAATGAAAAAAGCCAGCATTAAACGTAAGATGGGTTGTAAGTAATGGATCTGCTGAAAAAGTTTCTAAACTACGCTTTCCGCCAAGCATAGAATGCAAATCTATGCAAGCAGAAAAAGGATTTTTCAATTCAAATATCTCTGCTATATTTTTTCTAAAAATAATATCACTATCTACATATAGAATCGAATCATAATCTAGTTTAAAAGCTTGTAAACTATAAAACCTTGTTTGCCTTTTTCTGTATGAAGGCAAGGCATTTGTAAGTTGATTTATCTTATTTTTTAATTTTATATCAAGCTTCAAACATTGAACTCCAAATAATTCATTTAATTCCCTTTGTTCTTGTTTGCTGAATTCATCATGTATAAGAATTAAGTCTACCTTAAACTTTGAATGTAGCTTTAAAAAGGAATAAAACATTAATTGAGTTCCTTCCAAATAAGATCTGCTAGAAACTGTAACAAGGGCTGCTCTCAACATTTAACTCTATTGGTATTTCCCAAAAGTAAGACCAACATTCCTTATACATATGATTTTTATTAAATCATTTAACTTAATATTGTTCCAACTTTATTTTGATATGACTCTCCAAGAAATTAAAAGTTTAAAAGAAAAAAGCGATACTCGCGAAAGCCTAATCGAATATCTCATTCATTTACACAAAGTTAAAAACATAGCCGAAATTGGCGTTTTTAAAGGTGACCTGACCTCCTATTTATTAAATAAAGTTGAAGCTATTGAAAATTACACTTTAATAGATCCATGGAGATATTTAGAGGATTGGAATAAACCAAATAATCAATCAAACACCAATTTTGAAGCTATTTATAAAGACACCTTAGAAAAGGTCTCTTTTGCACAATCAAAGTTGACAATATTAAGAGGAAAAACAAATGAGATATCCGAATCGATTGAACCTAATTCACTTGACGCAATTTATATTGATGGAGATCATACCTTAAAAGGGATCACAATTGACTTAATCCAAATGTGGGATAAATTAACTTCAAATGGAATAATTATCGGAGACGATTTCTACCCTAGCATAAAACGGAACAAGTTTGCCTTTGAGCCAACCTTAGTCTTCCCTTTTGCAGTTTACTTTGCGGAAGCAAAAAATGTAAAAATTTTTACGCTTCCTTTCAATCAATTCCTAATAATAAAAAATCATCAACCATTCGAATTTATTGACTTAACCGGAAAATATTCAAAAATTGAATTAAAACCATTAATAGAAGAAGTATTGCAGACTCAAGCCAACGAGAACAGACTACTAGTCAAATTTAAAAGAAAATTAAATCGCTTGTTGAAGTAAACTTCACGTTAGCTGATCTGCAAGCATGAGATAAACAAAGTCGGTTGTAGATTGATTCCATTCTTTAAACTGAATTCTATTTTTTTGGAGCTTCTCACGATCTAAATAGCTCCAAACAGGGTGGTTTGGGGCTATAGAAAAAAGTCTTTCTTCTAGCTTTTCACCATCATTCATTGTGCGGCTCAATACCTGTGGATTAGAACTGCCCTTTTTAGTATTTCGCCAAACATAATCTTTAGGCAAATGGCGTTCCAATACTTTCTTAAAAATATAACGACCATTTCCATTTCTCGCTTTATACTCCGTTGGCAATCCCAGATAAAATTCAATTAAGTCAATATCCAACAAAGGATAACGATATTCAACTTGAAAAGATCGAGCGGCTTGGGCTTGATACTCTAGGCGCATAGCTACGTGTGGCTCTTGCATCCTACGGATTTGATCTTCCATAAAATTACCATTTCTGCTATACCGCTTTTGGTAATCCCTAAAGCGATCTTCCATATTTAATTCCTTAAACCAATGCTCAACTAAAGGTCTATGTTTTAGCTTTTTTTGTAGATTGGACGCGTTACCACAAATTGATTGAAAACGGTTTATTGTATTCACTAGAATTCGATCATTCATAATAAGTTTTAGATACAAGCTACTATATAACAACCACTTTCCTTTATTCTTACGTTTACTTAGTGCTGAAATTTCATCCTTAAGAAGATTATTTTTACCCTCTAAATATAGTTGTTTTATATAACCACTAGCTTGAGAAGATACCATTTCATCACCCCCAAAACCAGAGAAAAGTATTCGTTGCCCTTTGGCATACAACTTTTGATACAAACAGTCTCGAAAGAGTGGATTAAATTCAAAAGGTGGTTCATCATGGACTTTTAAGTTCCAGGCTAGGCTATCAAGCATTCCTTTACCTGTATCAGTGAGCAATTCCACATCTTTAATCCCAGCATAATTTGCCACTTCTAAAACTCTAACTTCATCACTAGACAAACCCATACCACTTAAATAAGAAGGCAAAACATAGCTATAAGCACTTACCCTATTGGGCGAGTGGTTTTGAAGCAAAACACTTACTAGAGAAGAATCAAGGCCTCCACTCAACTCAGTTCCTGAAGATACGCCGCTTTCCATTCTATATGCAACCGCTTGGATTAACTTTTCTTCAAATGCATCAATATAATCTGCTTCCCTATTAAATGAAATTGACTTTATATTATCAAGATTCCAATACTTTTGAAACTGCATATCCTTCTCTCTAAATAAGGCAGTATGGGTTGCCGGAAAGCGTTTAATGTTTCTATAAAGTGTATGCCTATTATCAAGCCATATTCTACAAATAAAATCAGCAACATATTGCTCATCAATTGCATGATTGATGAAAGGCAAACTTAAAAGACCTTTCAATTCAGTTGCAAAGGCAAAATATTCTTCGTTTAGAAAGTAATAAAGCGGTTTAATTCCGTGTTGATCCCTCGCCACATATACATTCCCAGTTTGTTGATCAAGTATTACAAAAGCAAATTCACCATTGAGATACTCAGGACAACTTCTTCCCCATTTATGATACGCTTTAAGCAACAAAAAATCATCAGAATGACTTTCAAATGGATTTAAATCTAACTTCTGTTTAAGCTCTGATTTGTTAAACAAATTTGCATCTGCTATCAGAACATGTTTTTTATCAGTTACTATTTTCCCCTCTTTAGTGTTAAGACTTAAGTAACCTAAACAAAACACTTCATTACTCTTTATCACCTTGGCTTTTGCATCCCAATAATCTAAGGCCACTTGCATAGCTTGTCCATGCTCCTGTTTTATTGGCGCCCCATTTCTACTCACAATACCAAAAATTGAATTCATGGAAATCAGTTCAATGGGTTTTGATCTTTAAAAAAAGAAAACAATTTCCACATGCTACCTCTCTTCACATGAGAAATATCAAGAAAATCTGTCTCGGTGAGTCCGAAATCAGTTGGATCAGTTCCTCCAAAAAGTTTAACTCTGTATTTTCTCTCTAATTCACGGGTGTATAATTTCCATTTCTTATTAACCTCTTTGAAAGACTTATCGTTCATCATTTTAGGATGAAATGGCAAAATAAAAAAACTCACTACAACTCCCTTATCTTGCAAATAATCAATTAATTTATGATGCAACAAAATTAATTCTGATTTCGGCGAATTAATGGCTTCAGAATAAAATTCTATAGTTTCTTGAAGCGTGTTCTCTGCTATTTCCTTTTGGGGAATAAAATTATTCTTAACCGTTCCATCAGGAAACATAATGAATCTTTCATTTAAAGTTTTAACCTTAGAAATTTCATGCGTTTCTGATTTTAAGTTGTAAACCAAATACTTTGCAGAAAAGAGTTCTTGAAACTTATCTTTTAGAATTTTTATTGAAGTAACACCCAAAGTCGGCTGTTCCAAGTTCATTTTTTCTAACATTTCCAGATACGGTTCTGCAATCACATCCAGTGGTCGCGGATCTTTGTTTGAAATGTAATAAGGTCGCAAAGCCAATACCACCTGCTTCGGAAGCATACCTCTCTTATCGTATTCATTCAAAATAGCTAGTTGAAAAAATAAACCGCTCCCGGGAGCCCATTGAGAAAAGACATCCATTCCTTTAAATATATTTTCGCCTAATTGAGCACAATCACTTGCCCCTATAACTAAAACATCTTTAGGTCGTTTTAATTGCTTAGCGTATTTGAAGTGAAGATAAGGTTTATGGACATGAGAAACTCCATAAATCGTATCTTCTTTTTGCAAACCTTCTACCGCTTTTTCAAGGTTTTCTTGATGAAAAATCATTTGTTCATCTAAAGCATAGTTAATGGCTCCCATTATGATAAAAAAGAGAATCAGATAAGTTATTTTGAATAAAAACTTCCTCATTAAACCTAATTAAAACTGAAAGTAGATGTACGGTGAACCACCATCATTTAGATAAAGAATTAAAAATAGCAAGGTATAGTAAAACGACCAGCGCAGGATCCCCGGCCAATGACCAATATGCAATGGATGTTCTTTTGCCTTTCCTAACCAATCTATGATAAAGAGAGTTGCAACAGGTAGAAGTTTATTTAAGCCATTTGGCATTACCCAAAATTCTGCCTCAAAAATCTGATAAAAATAACCTAGAGAAGACTCAAAGTCGGGAGAAATGAAAAATATGCAAGGAATAGCATATAAAATAAATACCCAAACCATGAGCAATAGTTGCCTTGGGCTTGGCAATATACTAAGCTTTTCTTTTCTTCTTCTTTTTGTTTTTAACTGCCAAGAAATAGTAGCCCAGACCATTAGTCCATATATCAATCCCATTACTATGAACTTAGCACTATCAGCTCCGTGCCACAATCCGGTTAAGGCAAAAATGATCATCACATTCCTGAACAAATACCAACCTCTCTTTCGAACTCCTCCTAACGGGAAAAAAACATAATCTCTAAACCAAGCATAGAGTGAAATATGCCAACGTCTAAAGAAATCTGAAATATTCATCGCAAAAAGTGGATAATCAAAGTTTTTCATAATTCGAAAGCCAAATAACTTTCCTACTCCAATTGCAATATCAGAATAGGAGGAAAAATCGGCATAAATCTGCACGCCTATTAGCATAATGCCATAGACCAAAGTAGAAGCAGACATCCCTTCATATCCGGCTAAAATTAATTCTGTTTGTTGACCAATCACATCAGCAATGGCTACCTTTTTGAATAATCCCCATAAAACTTGTAAGGCTCCATCCTTAGCGAATTTAAAATCAAAATTTCTTTTTTGCTGAAATTGAGGAAGTAGATTTTTTGCTCGCTCTATTGGACCTGCAACCAATTGCGGAAAAAAACCGACAAATGCAAAATAGGAAATAGCATCTCTAGTAGCTTGAATTTCGTTTCTGTAAATATCAATGGTATAGCTCAGCGTTTGGAATGTGTAAAAACTAATTCCGACTGGCAAAATAATATTCAATGTGTTGCTTCCTAAATTTATTCCAACTGAAGCAAATGCGGCTATACACGTATCGACAAAGAAATTAAAGTACTTAAAAAACGAAAGTAAGCCTATATTGACCACCACACTAATTATCAAAAGCGCCTTTCGCTTACTTTGATTATTAGAATGTTCAATAGATAGACCAATTAAGTAATCAAGTAAGGAACTAAAAAACATTAAAAATAGAAAGCGCCAATCCCACCATGCATAAAAAAAATAACTAATTACCAGAATAAAAAGGTTTTGATACTTGAGTTTTTTGAATGGTACAAACCAGTATAATCCAAAAACAATTATCAGAAATAGAATAAACTCAAGTGAATTAAAAAGCATTGATTGGCAAAATTTTCAGATTCCAATATTATAAAAATTTAAAGCTAGTCTTATAAAAAATAAAATAAATATTTAAAGAATAAACATCTAATTGTAACATTTAAGTTAAACTTGTTACAGAATTAATTATGGATGAAAGTGTTTAAAAGTATTGGGATTATTGGAGGTGGAACAGCAGGTTACCTTACTGCTTTAACCTTAAAGAAGGCCTTTCCAAATTGTTCAATTAACTTAGTAGAATCATCAGATATTCCTCCCATTGGCGTAGGCGAATCAACAACACCAAAGTTATTAAAACTACTCCATCACGAGCTAGGCTTCGATATTTCAGATTTCTTTAAAGAAGTTAATCCAACTGTAAAGTTAGGTGGAAAACTTTATTGGGGTAGTGAAAAACATCAATCATATAATAATGCATTTGGTTACATTGACCCTGTTTCTAGTTTATTTTTAAAAGATAATATAAACATTAACTCGTTGAATTCATTGCTAATGGATGAAAACAAGGTTTTTATTGTTTCAGGCAACAATAAGGAGACCTACAAAGCTATAAATGAACCTCATTCATTTAGCTACCATTTAGACAATCATACTTTTATTAAATTTTTACAAACTAAAAGCAAAGAAAGAGGGATAAAAAACTATCGACGGACTATCAATAAAGTTATTTTAAATAAGGCCGGGGAAATTGACAAACTATTAACGAATGAAGGAGAACACTTAAAGTTCGATTTTTACATGGATTGTACTGGATTTAATTCCACTCTACTTTCTCAGTCTATGAAAGTTCCTTACATTACTTATGATAACCAGCTACTTACAGACTCAGCAATTACTGCTGAAATAGAAAATAACAGTATTATTAAACCTTACACCACTTCTTCTAACATGCAATTTGGATGGGAATGGAATATTCCAATGCATACTCATGACCATTTAGGATATGTTTATTCTTCTAATCATACTAATCAAGAAAAGATAATTGAAGAATGGCAAAAAAAGCACGTTAGTTTAAAGATTTTAAATACATTAAAATTTAAGAGTGGTCGCCATCAGAAAGCAATTATTAAAAATACTGCTGCGATAGGCAATGCTTACGGTTTTATTGAGGCTCTCCATTCTACTTCTCTGCATATGTGTATCAATAATATTTATGCTACGGTTACACACTTAAAATTGTTAGAGAAAGGAATCGATAGAAGTGATTCGATAAATAAAGAATTAGCAAAAATTTGGGATTCTCTAAAAGACTTCATCAGTATGCATTTTAAACTAAATCACAGAATTAATGGTAGCTTCTGGAATGATTGTAATGAAATTAAAATATCAAATGAACTTGAATTTTTAATAGAATCATTTCGCTCACAAGGTCTACTCTTCAATAGCAAATACAAAGATTTATCTCTTAAGGCTCTTAATAAACACATGATATTTGGTCTATTTTCTTACGATTTTATGTTGGAAGTGCTTGGCTTAAAAGGTTTTAAAAACAACAAACCTAATAATGATGACCTCGAAGCAGCTAAAAAAAATATACAGAAGTGGAGTTTTTTAACTAGTCATGCAATAAATCATAAACAGGCATTAAGCTTAATTCATTTAGGAAAGGTTGAAATAGACATTCAATTTAATAAACTGCGATTTTTAAATCGCAATTTTAATTCAACAGAAATAAACGAATTGATTAAAAACATAAGGTGACACCAGTCAATCCCCTACTAATTAAAAAGTCCCCCCCCTACATAGCTAAAATCAATCATCTATTTTACTAGCCTATTATTTAGGTTCGCCCTTAATTCATATTGCAGATTTCTTCCAGGAAGATTTGATTTAAATTCTATCTCAACATTATCGCCCTTTTCCAATATAATCCAAAAACAATTATCAGAAAAAGAAAAACTCAAGTGATTTAAAAAGCATTAATTGGCAAAATTTCCAGATTCCAATATTATTAAAAAATAAAGCTAGTCTTTAGAAAAACAAAATAAATTATTAGAGAATATTAAATCTAATTGTGACATTTAAGTTAAACTTGTTAAAGAAATCAATGAGGATACAAAAAATCAAAAGTATTGGAATTATTGGAGGTGGAACAGCCGGTTACCTTTCGGCTTTAGCTATTAAAACCTATTTCCCTAATTTGAAAGTAACTCTAATTGAATCAGATCAGTTACCCATTATTGGGGTTGGGGAGGCAACCACTCCTCCTTTGGTCGACTTCTTACACCGCATTTTAGGTTTTGACCTCCAAGAGTTTTATAGTGAAGTTCAACCTACTCTAAAACACGGGACTCGTTTTGACTGGGGCTTTGAAGCTCCCTACTGCTTTAATTATCCCTTTGAGCCACATGAAACCTATTTAGCTAAAGAACTCTTTAATGATCCAAAAGAATCTAGTCTTCAGTCGCTTTTAATGAATTATGACAAGTCTTTTTTGTATGAACAAAATGGTATTATTATGCCTATTACCTCTATTTTTAAAAAGGGAAACTATGCCTACCATTTAGAAAACAGAAACTTTGTTAGTTACTTAAAGAAAAAGGCTATTTCACGAGGTATTCTACAAATAATAGATACCATACAAGATGTACAAACTGATTCAGAGAAAGGAAGCATAAAGTGCTTAAACTTTCAGGGAGGCAATATAGCTTCCTTTGACTTTTATATTGATTGCACAGGATTTGTTTCAATGCTATTAGAAAAAAGTCTAAAAGTATCATTTGTTGACTATTCTAGTAGTTTGTTTACCAATACCGCTATAACGGCTACTATTCCGAATGGAAAAAATATTAAACCATACACCACTGCAATGACTATGAATCATGGCTGGTTATGGAACACTCCATTAAGAGATAATACTCATATTGGTTATGTTCATAGCAATCAGTTTGCTTCAGAAGAGGAGATCATCCAAGAATTAAAGATAAAAAATCCAGAAGCTACAGACTTCAAATTGGTAAGATTTAGGTCGGGAAGACATGAATTTGCTTTGAAGTATAATGTGCTTGCAATTGGTAATTCTTTTGGCTTTGTGGAGCCGCTTGAATCTTCAGGAATTCATATGATTGTAAGTAGTTTGAAAGTTTTTGCTGAAATTTTCAAAGACCAAAATTTTACTCCTTCAAACTATGATCGTTATAACTTTATAATTAACGACAAATGGGACCAATTACGATGGTTTTTAGCATTGCATTTTAAATTTAACAATCGACTTGACACGCCATTTTGGAGAGAGAATCGAGAATATGTGAATTACTCAGGCTATGAAAACCTAATAAATTTAATGAAAGAAGTCGGCCCGTTGAGACAAGCAAAGCACATGAGAAACATTGATATTAGAAAACAAATTCAAAATAGCCTAATTAAATTTAGTGGACTTGATACTTTTATGGTTGCTCAAGGCATACTTCCAAACGCAAGGAATAGTGCTTTTATAAACGAAAGAGCCAAAAATCACAAAGCCAAAGTGCATATATGGAACGAATTATCAAAAAAAGCAATTCCGCACAAGGAAGCACTTGAAATTATTTCAAAAGATGCATCTGTTTTAGGAAATCATCCTTGAAACGGATAATAAACTCTTTTCTTGAACAAAACAGATCCAAACTGAAACAAGTGAATTGCCTAGGGACATAAGATTAGATTAGATTAGTTAATTCTTCCCTAAGATACAAATTCAGGCTCTTCCCCGGCTTAAATCATTATTCTATTTTACTGGCCTACCATTTAGGTTCGTCCTTAATTCATATTGCAGATTTAATCTTATAAGATTTGATTCAAATACTATCTTAACAGAATCACCCTCTTCCAAACTTAGGCCACTTCGAATAAGTTGGAAGTATGGTGTAGATCAATTGGTGATTTGAATTAGACTTTTCAAACTATACTCCTGATTAAAATTAACTTTAATATAAAAATAGAAAGCTATCATTTACCTTAAAAACAAGCTTTCTTTCATTTTTGGGGTTAATATTCTCATTAAAATTAAATTACACTAATATTTGCAGGACATCAATAATTGAAGATTTTGGAAAATTAATTACACGATAAAGTCCTTTTCCTTTTAAACCTCCAGTCATTATTAATGTTGATCCTCTCTCAAAAAAGTTAAGTATTGGTTTAGAGACTGGAATACTAAATCTCCTACACTTTTGAGGTATAAAGTTACTTTCAGATTCCAAAAATCGGCCTTTTTGCTCCGCGATAGCCTTTGCCATTCCTTCATTACTCACTATAGAGCCAATAATTTCATAAATTGACATATTACCCTTTGTGATAACCTATATCTTGTTTGAGATACCGTTTATCAATTCTGTATAAACTCCTTTATTTCGGTCGTTAAAAATCTTTTTGGCACTCTTGATAGCCTTTTCATTTTCTTCTATTGCAGTAAATGATTTCGGGTCTTGTTCCCAACAAAGTTTACTCATATATTCTAGATTCCCACAACCAATTTCAATCACATTTGATCCACCATTTCTCCTTCTTTTTATAGTATTTTCACAGCCCCAATTTCTGACTTTGTCTTCAGCGAGAACTCGATAGACAATATTATTAAACCAATTAATGTTTAATTAAAAAGTATAAAGTTCAGCTCGCTTAAAAATAATTATAAAGTATGTTATTCGAAGAATTTAATAAAGCTTAGAGATAAACAGTACAATCATAAAACGTGGGAGTCGTCAAACGAATTTCAATCTTGAATATTTACTGTTTTGCAAGTTATTAAAAACAATGGTAAATATAATTTGGAATCATCCATTCTGATGAAATTAAACTTGAACCAAATTAATTGGGGAAATTTAGAACTAACATCTTGATATACCGATTAGTTGTGTTTATTTACAATTTCCAAACAATTATTTATGGGCAGTTTCAGCACTGAGGATATAAAAGAGTTAAAATCTCGACTGCCAATAGTAGAAGAATTAATGGCAAAAAAATTAGAGTTACAAAGAAATATACCATCATACACGGACAAAAAAATCCAAAGAGCTATAAAGGTTTTAGAAAACTTAAATACTTCAATTGATTTTTTTGAGAGATTATCCTTTGCTGATCAAGAAGCCTTAGACACTTTGATAAATTTTAATTTTTATCATCAAAACAATCGATTTCAATCAATGGCCAAAAGAAGATTGACTAATATTAATACAGACCACTAGCCCCAGGGTATGTTAAGTTGTTTAAGTTGGAAGAATTTGCCATTGATAAAAACTGTTGAAGACTACGCGGTAATTCCATTAATTATACAAAACCTTCGACCTCGAACCATCATCGAAATTGGCTCAGGTAGCGGGGCAAGTGCACTTTGGATGGCGGATCACTTACAAATCAATAATATTAATGGTAAGGTTTACTCTATAGATATTCATCCTGCAAGCTTTGAAAATAAATCTATTGAGTTTATTAAAGGTGATGCAAAGCAAATTGAGTATTTGATTCCAAAAAAAATGGCACTAGACCTGCCTCACCCTTGGTTAATTGTAGATGATGCACATCAAACTATACAATCAGTTTTAGCATATTTTGAGCCTTTGATGCATATTGGTGATTATGTTTATGTAGAAGACAGTTTTAAGCAACAAGAGATTATTGGAGAATTCTTAATGATAAAGAAAAACTCTTTTTTAGTAGACACTTTTTATACTGAATTTTTTGGGCGAAATTCGGTGAGTGCTAAAAATAGTATCCTAAAAAAATAAAATAAATGAGACAGAATTCCACCTTTCAAAACCTTTTAGGCAAAATAAGTCGTGAAGAGTTCTTTGAACAATATTGGGGAAAGGAGTTTCTATTCCTAAAAGGAATTGATAGAAATAATTACTTACCCATCTCTGAAAATGAACTTAATTCATTTTTTTCAAATTCTAGATTAAGTTACCCCTACATTACACTTTTCTCTAAAGGTAAACCTTTAAATTTTGAAGAGTACAGAAACCGAAAGATGGGTATAAACTCAACTATTGTGGACATAGATAAGGTTTTTACACTTTTACAAAAAGGTTATAGCCTAACCGTTAATAGTCTTGAACAAATGGAACCCAATTTGGCTGAATTTTGTCATAATCTCAGTCATGAGCTAAAAACAAAGATCTGGACCAATGTCTACATCACTCCTTGTGAACGAAGTGGGTTTCCACAACATACCGATCATCATGATGTATTTGCGCTTCAATTATCAGGTAAAAAAACTTGGACGATTTACCCTGAAAAGAAGGATCCATTGCAAATCACTTTAGAAAAAGGAGACTTTTTATACTTGCCTAAAAACTATCCCCATGAAGCAAAAACTGGCGACTCACATTCCGTCCATTTAACTTTAGGTGCTGAGTTTGCTACCTACTCTGATTTATTATACCAACTGTGGAAAAGTGTAAGAAGCCAAAGCAAATTTGCCAAAAGACTCGATCCCAACAACGCGAGATTGACTCCAACAGAAATTGAAAATTTCCAAAAAATGGTAATGGAACTTATGCAAGAAAATAAACTTCATGACTTTAAGAAATCTTCTCAAAGCGTTAATGTGGCACAAGGCCCCTTTACATCAAACAAACGATTTCATGACTGGCTGTCTACTGAGCAACTTTCTAATAATCAAACTTTATGCAAAAGAAAAACAGTTAACTGGGAATTAAAGAAAAAAGGAAAAATGATAGAACTACAGTTTGAAGATAAAAAAATCCCTTTCCCTATATTCTTGGAAGAATTCCTAACTTCTTTGTGTCAAGAAAAACCATTCAAGCTCAAAGAGATTAATAGTAAAGTTGGGGATTATGAAGCATTTAAAATAGCCAAGTTATTACTGGCAGAAAAGTTTTTAGAAATAAAAAAATAGGCATCAAAGTTCTTACACAAATCTAAGATGTATACCATGAATCATCTCCTGGAGAATTGCAAGATAAAGTTCCCCCTAAAGTATTATTAGTGTTTTCAACTTGAAGTTTAGGAGCTTTCCATTCCTTTAAATTACTTTTATCCTCATTATGATTCTCATTATCATCAAAGGTCTTTTTATCGGATTGTTTTTCTTTCATTTCTTTAGTTGATTGTAATTAAACACAAATATTAGCAAACTTATTCTTAAAATTGAAATTTAGTAAAAATTATATTAAAGAAGTATACAATTCTTTTCAATGAAATATAAACTTCTCAACATACTTCTTGCAGTAAATCTATTCTATTCTTGTGATTATTCAATATATACTACTGAGGGAGAGTATTATGAGCAACTTCATTTAAATCAACGATATATTAGTTTAAGAGAAGCACCTCCCGCTTCAACTATCCACTTAAGCTATCAAGCATATAACACATTAACCGATAGTTATAAAAAAAAGATTCAACTAACTTCTATTGATAGTTCAGGTTTTATTAATCCTTCTCAAAATCAAACTAATGCTAATTTTAATATTTACTTTCTTGGAGGAAGCACAACGGCTTGTTTTGAAGTAGTCGATAGTTTAAAGTTTGTAAATCTTGTACAGCGCAGTTTAGCAATGAACTATCAGCTAAATGTAAATACTTTTAATGCAGGTTATCCTGGAAACTCAAGCCTAAGTTCATATAATAAATTAGTTAATGTAATACTACCCCAACGGCCAAATATGGTAGTGCTTATGCATAATTTTAATGATTTAGCCATTATGCTTTATCAAGGAGATTATTGGAGCACCAAAGTAATGCGAGGTAAAGTAAGGAGGAAAGTTGAAATTCTAAGAGACAAAAGTCAGGTCGCTTATCTTGCTTACCTAGAAAATAAAAAGATAGAGCCCTTTTATAAATTAAAAGAAGGATTGAATGAGATTTTTTCTGTTTTTAACAGCACTGAAAAAGAGTGGCATAATAACAAACAAAACCCAAACGAAATCGACATCCAACAATTAGAATCAGATTTTAAGTCATCGCTCATTACTTTTATTCGTACTTGCAGAATCTATAATGCGGAACCAGTATTAATGACCCAAGCTAATTTCCTTATAAAGGATCCGCCTGTAAACTCATTAGTTCATCAATATGCCAAAAATATTATGCAAGGATCAGGTTACGACTACCATAAAATTCAAATGCTCTACACCAATCTTAATCAAATCATAAAAGATCTTGCAAATCAAGAGAACGTCACTCTTATAGATTTAGAAAAGAAAGTGCCTAAAAAGAGTACCTACTTTTTAGACTTGGTACATTTAAATCAAAGAGGTTCACAATTAGTTGCTGAAATAATTAGCCAAGAATTTGCAAAAACAATAGTAAAACCTCAGTGAAAAGTTTAAAGAAAATAGGAAAATTGATTGTAATAAACAGCTTAGTATTACTTATCCTACTATTGATAGTAGAATACAGTTTAAGGCACACAAACACAATTACACAAATGGGTCTTCAAAGCTATAGCTATGAAAGGTTTATAGAATTGAAGGAATTTATCCCTGCTGTTGAAGTAAGCAGCTACTCAAATAATATAGAAGCAATTGAGCTTTTGGAGGTTAATGTCGCCTTACCTTGTTTAGCAGACTCCAATGGTCTTTTGGTCTCAAAAAATTCTGTCAATCAAGAGAGTATTCTCTTACTTGGCGATGCACAAACTTCTAATCTAGATTTAGATCCGAATGAACGAATTCATCACCTTCTCTTCAACAAATTGGACTCTTCTTATCAGATTATAAACGCCTCATATCCAAGTAGCGACTTAATTCACAGCACTAACAAATTAGTAAATATACTTTTGCCGATGAGGCCAAAAGTGGTGCTTATCAACCATAACTTAACTGACTTATTACTTTTAGCAAAGAATGGTAGTTATTGGAATAAGATTATTGGAGATAAGAAAAAAGCGAGAGTTTCGACTACCCCGTTTGTTCCAAATGTTTCATTAAAAAAAGTAGAAGACAGCATAATTTTAAAGGAATATACAAAAGCATTGAGTAACATCGGACAATTATTAAGCAACTGGCATATTACACCTATATTTATTACCCAAGCGTTTAATCACTATGATTCTTTAAATCTTTCTAAATTGCTTCAAGTCAAAAACATTCATATAACAAATGAAAGAGTTTCTGCGTTGCATCGCAAGATTAATCAAGAAATTAGAGCAATTTGTAAAGATAATAATTGGTCCATTATAGATCTAGAAAGAGTTTTAAATAGCAATCCTCTCTATTTTAATAATTATTTACTTTTTAATTCCAGCGGAACTAAAGAAGCTTGTCAGCATATTTCAGACAGCCTAAAAAGATGGGAGTTAGTAAAAACTACTGAGCCAACTTTACTATGAAAAAAACACTATTTGTTATAATTTCTCTCGCTTTTGGACTTTTATTTTGTATTTGCTTACTAGAATTAGGCTTGTATATTTATTTAGAAAACTTCGCCCCCAACCATACCTTTTACAAATATGCTTCATCAGCAGACAAGCATGAAAAGTCTAACTTTCTCAATGTAGATCATCATCGTTATTTTGGATACTCTTCAAAACCTAATTTTAAACAAGGAAATAATCTACACAACCAATTTGGTTTTCGAGGAAATTCAATGAACAAGGAAAAAGAAGCCAATACTTATCGAATTATTTGTATCGGGGGATCAACCACATATGGCACAGCAGTTGAAGATTACAGAAATAGTTATCCATATTTGCTAGAGCAAGAACTAAAAAATTCTACACCAAAAAAAATTGAAGTTATCAATGCCGGTGTTAAAGGCTATAGCAGTTTTGAAAGTTTACTCAACTTTCAATTTAATTTGCTCGAATTCAATCCAGACCTTATTATTATAAATCACGGAATCAACGATTTAAGCACTCGATTAGTATGGCCTCCACAAGCATACAGAGGAGACAACTCAGGATTTAGGGTAGATCCATATCCTCAACATCTCGCTTATGATAATGATTGGCTAAATCGATTTTATTTAGGAAGGTTTCTAAAACAAAAAATAATGAATGATTATGAGTTTCAGAAAGAGTATCTACAAAGTATTGGACGTGCTCCCACGGATATAGGCTTTGAATTTCGATATCAAAATTTAAAAGGAACCTACCCTTCCGGTATTTTCGAAAAACATTCTGTAAAAAAAATTTTAGACTTAAACCCTCCTAAATATTTAATGAGAAACTTATCCATTATGGGCAATATTGCTAAATCTAATGAAATTGCTGTCCTTTATACTTCTTTTTTATATTTTAATAATGCAAAAAGTTCAATGTCATCTCCAGTTATAGGGAAGGAAATTGACAAGCAGAATGAAATAATTGAGCATTTGGCAAAAACGCAAAATTTTTATTTTTTTGATTTAGCTAATTATAGTAGTCAATTTAAAGATTTAAATACTGACGAAGTGCATTTAAACACACAGGGCAATCAGTTAAAAGCTAAAATTCTTTCTAACTTTTTAAAAGATTCCATCTTTATTAATCGTCTAGTTCATGAGTGATCGAAAAGTCAATGTAGCCATGGCTCAATTGTTAGTTGAAGGTGGTGAAGTTAATCGCAACTTTGAGCGGGCCTTTAATTTTGTTAAACAAGCTAGTCAGCAGGACTGCAAGTTAATCGTTTTACCCGAAACCATTGATTTTGCATGGACTCATCCTAGATCTAAAACCGAAAGCGAACCCATTCCTGGTGCTTATAGTGATCAGTTTTGCCAAATGGCGAAAGAGTTTAATATTTATATTTGTGTCGGACTAACTGAAAAAATTAATGATAACAAACGTTTTAACACTGCTTTATTAATTGATTCCGAAGGTAAAATTGTGATAAAGTATCATAAGATTAATTTATTATCTGTAGAACATGATTATTATGAAGTGGGCAACACTTTAAACGTTGTAAGCACCCCATTTGGAAAAGTAGGCCTAAATATTTGTGCCGATAATTATCCAGATGCATTACATATTGGCCACACTTTGGCAAGAATGGGCGCTGAAATCATTCTTTCCCCCTCTTCTTGGACAGTTGATCATTTTATATCAGAGGATACCGACCCCTATGCTGAAAAGTGGGTAAAACCTTTAAACGACCTAGCCTCTAAATACAATATTGTAATTATCAGTACAACTAGTGTGGGCTATATAGTCGGCGGTCCATATGAAGGGAAAAAGATGGTGGGCTGTTCGTTAGCTGTTAACAAAGACGGTATAATTTCTAAAGGTATTTTTAATGAATTTGCAGGCGAATTAATTGTGCAGCAAATTGAAATTCCAGAGCAGCAGCTGAAAGGTACAGACTTTGCAAAACTTTAACTGTCTGTTTTAGGCATCTGCAATAATTTTAGATAATCATTCTGATACAGAATTTGTAATTCACTTTTATGCTGTTTTGTAACCACCACAAAATCAAAATCATACTTTTGCTGCAATCTCAAGAAATCTTGATCTTCTAACTTATTATAATTCTCCTCTGTTTGTAGAATATGATTCAGTTTTATTTCTTTTTTTCGATTATAAACTTCATTTATTCTTCTCCACCACTCTTCCATCCCTTTATCATTCATTGGGATACCATAGGCATCAACCACTAAAGCTCGATTAGCCAAAATTCTTAAGCGTCCGTTTCGTGGACCACAAAGCAAGGGACTTTCATCTGAAGTATTGGCTCTAATGAAAGTTGCCAACTCTGCTTCTGCGTCATTTAAATCGGAAAGATAAACCTGAGCTCTAAAGTATTTGAACAAATCAGTGTTATTGGTTTTAGCAGTAAAAAAATTATTATGAATCACAAAGAGCAAGACTAAACTTAGACTAAGCCAAAACAATTTTCTTGAGAGAATTAATACGATTACTAATATCAGAAAACTGATCAGCAGTTTTGGTGTCAGCGAGAAATAAAAACAAATTACTCCAGCTCCAATAAAAGGAAGCACATTTCTAACAGATAAAAGTTTTTCACGAAAACCCATTAATTCACTTCCTAAAAACATTGCTATTCCGATTAAACTTACAATCTTAAGTAAAGTTAGAAAACGCCATAATTGAAGCGTTATGATAAATCGGTTGGGTACTACCTCGGCAAAAAACCAACCGATACCACATAACATTATTACAATGCAAGAAGTTACAATAAGTGACTGAATAACAGCTTTAAACTGAGTTCTTAGTTTATACCATGAAAAAGTGGCTAAAGAAAGAAATAAAACTCCTTGGAACAACTTCTCAGGCTTTAGAAAGTATGAAGGAAAGTAATGGTGGGGGAAACGAACTTTCATAATTTCTATAAATAAAGCATCGCTCATTTGGTATTTGAAAGAATGAGCATAACTCGATACATACATCACAGCCGGTATACTGATTAGAACTCCCGCAATAATAAATTGATAGCATTCAACTTTAGTTAAATCTTTTCGATATAATTTTCCAATCAAAATTTGAAAAAGCATTATTCCTCCTATCCCAGGCCCACTTAATGGATGAATTATGGTCGCCAGAGCAGCGAAAACACCTACTCCAAGAATACGCTGTCTTATACCCTGCCAAATGCATAAAATGAGAAATGGCATAATCAAATGTTCAGGAGTTAAGTCATAACGGAATATTTCTTCACGATTTCCCCATTGAAATGTTTTAAGGCTCAAAAATAATATTGTGGCAATCAATCCACTCATTCGATTTCCTTTACTTAAACTTTTCGTAGTAAAATATGCTGCAACAGCAATTCCAAGATTGGCCAATAAAGTCAATATAAAAATTACAGTAGGAATATCTAAAAATTTCCCCGCTCGGCCCACAAGCTTCGCAAAAATAAAGTCTTCATTAAATAATTGTGAGGAATTAGTGAAAAAGTCATTTGTTAAAAATTGCACATCTAACTCTCTATAAATCATAGGCAACATATCAATCTGTATTAAACTCACAAATTGATAATTATATAAGGTTGTCAATAAGCCAATAAAAAAGACAAGAACCATAGCAGATTTGTGAGAGATTTCCCGAGAATAGCCTTTGCCCAAAACTTCTATTATTGTTAAAATACCCATGCTATTTATGCAGCATAAAATTACCTATCAATAGAGCATCCATTCCAGAGCCGTAAAAGGCTGCAACCGCATCCTTTGGGCGATGAACTATTGGCTCTCCTTTTCTATTGAAACTTGTATTTATACATACCCCCATTCCAGTATTCTTCTGCAGTGCTTTTAAAAATCTATAATACAATGGATTTTGATGTTCGCTTACTGTTTGAATCCGAGCGGTTCGATCCTGATGTGTAATAGAAGGCAAGTTTGCCGATTCTAAAACCTTATAATTAATTGTCATATAAGGAGACTCAGGAAATTTCCCGTCAAAGTATCGATTTGCTTCTTCAGCCAAAACTGATGGAGCGAAAGGACGAAAGGCTTCTCTAAACTTGACTTTCTGGTTGAGTTTATCTTTCATATTTGCTAACTGTGGGTTTGCTAGGATTGAACGATTTCCTAAAGCTCGAGGACCAAATTCATCTCTGCCCTGATGCCATCCAACTATCTTCCCATCTGCAACTAAATCTGCAGCTTTTTCTGCAACATCCTCTATTCTTTTAAAATCGACACACAAGAGGTCTAATTCTGCTTCTATTTCATGATGACTAAAGCTTTTACCTAAACAATAATTATGTGGCACTTTAGGCCTTACTCCTAATTCTTGTGAAACTATCCAAGCAGCACCCAAACTAACCCCATCATCTCCACTTGCCGGTTGAACAAACAGTTCTTCAATAAAGTCCATTTCTGCAATCAATCTATTTGTTTCACAGTTCAAAGCCACCCCACCTGCCAAGCAGAGTTTTCGGAATCCTGTTTTATGATGTAAATCTTTAACTGTATTTATAACTGCTTCGTTCAGTTTAATTTGTGTTGCCGCAGCAACATTCATAAAGTATTGATTTAAATGCTCATGAGGTTGCCTTGGTTTGCCTAAAAGGTTAATTAATCTTTCATTAAAAGCAGCTTGTTGTCTAGAACCTTGTGGGGAACCTGACTTATATTGTTTGACATAGTTAGGGTTCAATCGGAAGCAATTATGTTCAAGATGGAGAACATCATCCAAATTTACTTGATTGGCATTTCCATATGGTGCAAGCCCCATTAGCTTATATTCATCCGTATCTCGCACAAAGCCACAAAATTGAGTCATCATTGAGTAAAAAACACCTAAGCTATTACTCCGTGGAACTTGCTCTAAAATCTCTATTTCTCCTTGTATACCAATTGCTTTTTGCAATGCAATACCATCCCCTGAGGCATCCATAGTTAAGATAATTGCCTCATCAAAATTAGAACCATAATAAGCAGACGCTGCATGCGCCAAATGATGATGAACTCTTCTTATTGGCGGACAGTAGCCAAAATTATAGGAATAGAATTCAGCTAATATGGAATCATATTCATTACCAAATGTGGCGCCTTGTGTAGCAATATAGTCAACATCATTCATCTGAATACCTTCATATCGGAGCGCTTCTATCACACTTAAATAAGGTAACATACCAGCAGAATGTTTAATACGGTTGAGTCGTTCTTCTGCAATAGCAAATACAACTTCCCCATCTTTAATTAAAACAGCTGTTACATCTTGATAACCTGCTCTTACTCCCCCATTAATTCCTAATACATACATTAATCAACGAATTTAAAGTATTTTTCGTAGGTCACCCTAGGAATTAGATTGAAGCGAGATAATAAGTAGATAGGCCATCTAGCAAATTTAATATATGGATAACTAGTAGAATAATCCTTAAAAGTTTTAGGCTCTAATGCTAAATATGACTCAAACTCTTTTTTACTTATTCCAAGTCGATTAATGCACAATTCTATAATCTCTTCCTTTTCGATTTTATAAATACTGTGTGCTCTTCCTAATGCTACTTTATAATCCAGCTGTCCACTCCTTACTAGAGCTGCATCACTATTCATATTTAAATCTATATTAAATTTAACTCGATGAACATACTTTATCACACTATGGTATAAATCATCAAAATAATGAGCTCCTGGGTAAACCCAATCTAACTCTTTTTTTAAGATTTTTTCTGCATCAGCCCGTATATAATTCATATAGTAAAAAGGAGTATAAGCTTTTATACCTTTTACCAGAGTGTAGTAAAAAAGCTCCTTTACACCGAAATTAAAATGAGGCAAATCAGGACTCCAAGATTTGAGCTTTACCTTGCCGAACTTATTTTGCACATTTCTCAAATAGTCACCATCAAAATATGACCAACTTAAAGGTTTTACACCTTCAGTTCTAAAAGACTGACCAATTAAAATATTCTTTATCCCTTCTTTATGCGCTACCCCATAAATAGCAGCAGCAATTCCAATATCGGTTCCTAGATTCAAATCTGGTGTAGATGCCTTCAAAAAAGTCAACTTTAAGTCCTTAGCTTCGCGCCAATCAGAGGTAATGGTACGAAGTTCAACACCAAGCTTTTTTACTGCATTTAGCATATTTTCTCCAGCCACAGGATTATCAAAACCATCATTAAAGTGAACCGCAATGGGGCGTAATCCCCAATCCTTAACCGCTTTGTAGAGCAAATAGGTGCTATCTCTCCCTCCACTAATTCCGATTACACAATCGTACTTATTATTTTTCCCCTTTTTCTTTATCTTAGAAAATAATTGGCTTAGGTATATTTCCCCTCTTTCATCGTTGGGAAATATTTCACACAAACTATCATGTAAATCACAATAATTGCAAACTCCTTTTTTGTCAAATGAAATGCCTGGAACAGTTTTATCTTGAACACACCTCGTACAAATTTGATTGGTCAAATTTGACTCCACACCATTAACAATAAATTTGTTACCCATTCAATTTCTTGTTGCAACTAAGTTTTTAGATTAAACTCAAAACTAGGAAAAAACACTAGCTAATTAAACACCCCCAATGAATCATATTATTGACAATTCATTAAATATTTGACCAACTCCACTGTATATCTGTCAGAACCTTTTTGATTCCAATGCCCATCGTATTTGAGCCAATGCCTATCCACTTCATCATTATTTAAACCTTTAAAAACTGAATAGCCATCAAAATAATCTAATTGATATTCTTTAGCAATGATGTCCATATCTACTTTGTGTTGATTTCTTTCACCATACAAAGTATTCTTCAATTCCTCTCTCGATGGAATTGAAGCCAAAACAAATTGCTTTTGATTAGATTGGCACCATGAAATTATTGAATCTAATTGAGTAAACTTTTTCAATCCCATTCTACCATTTAATTGGCTTATTGTTTTTACATCCTCCGTATTACTATTTTCTTTCTTTCCAAATCTTAATATATGACTTTTCAATTGTTTCTTGAGTGCCCAATCAAACGGCTTTAATGGATGACTCAAAAAGTGTTCTATCTCAATGTCGGAGTATACATTATTGTAAGACTTTAATTCTTTAAAATCACTCATTTTTGGAATAACCCCTTCCGACCAATCAACTGAATCTATTCTACCCATAAATCCGTTGGTATCAATCAACATTATCATAAAATCACGATACAAATTATCTGCATAAGGTGCCATAATAATTCCATCAAACTCATAATTTGGGATAATCTCTTTAAAGAATATATTAAACCAGTTCATAATTCCTCCCCCATCTACTGCGAATGAATAAAGCTCAACTTCTTTATTCCCTATCGAATCGTTTAATAGTTGTTGAGCGCGATTTGGCAAATTAGTCTTTAACATAATGCCAGCTATAAATGAATCACCTAATATCATCCATCGTTTTTTGGTGGAGTCGTTCTTAATATATGAATACTCCTGATCCATAATCCACCCTTCATTATTAGGATAGAAACGATTGTCATAAACTGTAATTCCCATTCTTGTTCTAAAGCTTCTGACATTGTTACCTAACCATCGATACCCTCTAATAGGATCAAATTCGGTAGCTTTTTTATTGAACCCCGAAGCACTTAGATATGGATTAATTGTATAAAAAACGCCTTCACCACACAGGTATACGAAAACTAAAGCACTAACCATTAAAGATAAACCAGTTCCTTTTCCCCCTATTCTGGCAGACAATACACCACCGACAGTTAGAACTAATGTTCCTATCAATATTGATTTAGAATTTATAGAGAAAGAGCAAACTAAACCAACACCAAGAACTAAAAATGGAAAGAAAACAAGCAACCTGAGTTGCTTCAGAAATTTAGTACCCATATCACATAATTAGACAACTAAATTAGTTAAGAATAATCTAACTCGAATCCAGAATTTTTGATTTCCTTTGAATCAAAATTGAATACAGCGTTTACTATTTAGCTTCTTATGTCAATACCTGCAACCCAAAGTTGGTCTATAATAATACTTTGTTACAACGAAGAAGGCACTATAAAAAAAGTGATTGAAGATGCATTAAGTACTCTAAAAATAATCTCCAACAATTGCGGACAGGTTATAGTTGTGAATGATGGTAGTAACGACAATTCACATAAAATCATTTCGGATTTAACAATAAATAATAAAAATATCACCTACATTAATCATACTAACAATAAAGGCATTGGTAAATCACTTTATTCCGGCTACCAGAATGCAGTGAACGAAAATGTTATCATGATTCCTGGAGATGACCAATTTAACTTGGAAGAGCTCATCCCTTATAAAAATTTGCAAAACAATTCATTTCTTTCTTTTTACCGAGTAAACAATCAAATTTATAGTAGATCAAGAAAGTGGCTTTCATCCTTTAATCGATTATTAAATCGCTATACAATAAAACTAATACTGAAAGATGTGAACTGGGTAAAAGCTTACAAAAACGAGTCATTAAAACTTCTTGATTTAAAAATGGAAAGTTCATTAATTGAATCGGAAATTTGTAGCAAAATGGTTTACAACGGAAACCACCCAATTGAGATTCCATCTAACTACCAAACTCGATTAAGCGGAAACAGTAATGGCGCATCTTTCAAAATAATCAAACAAGCCTTCCTTGAGACTCCAAAGCTAATTTGGGTTTATTGGTGCTACAGAACTATTTGTAAATAGTACCATCCTCTCATTAATTCGATTTATCAACACAACATCATTTAAAACTTGTATTTTAGCATTGTTTAAAGAAATTTTACTTGAATAAGCATAGGCATAATTTAATATGATCTGTGATCATAAATATTACCCGAAACTTTTTCATTTCTTAAAAAAAATAGAGCATTTAATGTCATTTAAATTAGGAAACAACCACCATACTCCAATATAACCATTGACTAATATCTCGTTTCATTTTTAATAAAGTAATGTATCATCAACTAATTTGAATACTTCTATAAAAATAAATTACTTTTCATCAATTGAAGTTTTGCTGAAATTATGTACTGCGTCGCTTAAATCTGAAAAGTTAAAAGTTGAGCTTATTCAATTTGAAAGTGTTATTGATTTAGGAAACAGGCATAGAATCTCAAAAATAGTTGAGAATATAATCATCAAAAAGAACTTAACTTTTCCTTTAGACCTGATAAAACATTTAAGCCTCCAAAATAAAAAAGGAACACTAAGAATGCTCTCTTTTACCGCAGAAATTAGTTTAATCTGTGAAGCATTCAACCAACATTCCATTGCGGTTATTCCACTAAAAGGGCCAATTGCTTCCAAACAAATCTACGGTGATTTTACCGCAAAAAGCTCTAGAGATATTGATCTTCTAATAAAGGAGGAGCAGTTAGAAAAATGCATTAAAGAAATAGAGAATCAAGGCTATATCAATTCTTATCCATTCAACTCACTGAACAAAAAACAGAAAAAAGCCTTTCAAAAATCCAACAACCAATTGGCCTTCTTTCATCCTAAGAAAAAGATTCAAGTTGAAATTCATTGGCGTTTATTTGCCAATCGTCATTACTTACCACTTACCTTCGATGAATTATTAAAAGACAGCTCACCAATGGTCGTTGGAAAAACAACCGTCAACTGCCTTTCCAATAAACACCTATTGTTGTACTTGTGTGCTCATGGTTCAAAACATCAGTGGGCACTATTGTATTGGTTATTAGAAGTTGCAACTTTAATTCAAAAAGATAAATTTGATTGGAAAACTATTCTTAAAGAGGCCATAAAATTAGGAATAGAACGACCTCTAGTACAAGGACTTTTATTAACTGAGATACTATTTAAGCTTCCTGCCCCAAAAGTAATTCAAGAACTTTATCAGCAGAGCAAAATTACTCAAGAAATAGTTGAAACTTCTAGAGCAATAATAATGGAAGAAGATTTATTTTCTCAAGAAGCTTCTGTTTCCAACTATCTGAAAATTTTAGATTATAAAATAAAACTCAGCAATCGGATTCAATATAAACTATCTTATTTCAAGATAAATTCAATTAATGATTTTGAGCTCGTTAAATTACCAGATTCCCTCTTTTTCGGCTACTTTTGGCTTCGACCAATCTTTTGGTTTTGGAGGTATATCATAAAACCTGATCGGACATCATAAATCAATAACTTTACCCTTCTAGCGAAAACTAAAATGAATACAAAAAAGGTAATTTTTAGAATTTCATCAATTGTATTTTTATCATATTGCATCTTAGTTTTCTCTGAAAATCAATTAGAAATAGAGGTCAGAATAGATCCGAAGTCAACTGAGTCTATTAATATAAAGAGAAGATTTTTAAGCCTAAGAGAAATCGATCCTAAACTCCATTTAGAAAATAAAAGCCAAGGCTTTAATTTCTCAGCAGATCAGAATGGATTTATCAACCCTTCTGGCAAACATAAGGATTCTGATATTGACATTGTCTTTCTGGGTGGATCGACAACTGAATGCCTAAAAGTTGATGAAAACTTAAGGTTCCCATACTTAACTGGCAAAATCTTAGGGCAAAAATCTAAACTAAAAATAAACACGTTTAATGCCAGTAGAGCAGGTAATAATAGTCTAAATTCCTATGTTAAGTTATTAAATGTAGTTGTTCCTATGAGGCCAGATTATGCGGTAGTAATGCACAATATAAATGATTTAGTTCATTTAATTTACACCGAATCATATTGGAGTACATCGAACAAATATAGACTGATGGTGTCTAGCTTTGATTCAACATCTTACTACAATCATGACATTTCATCTTTTTATAAGAATGAATATTATTTTCCGAATACGATAAAAGCTATAAAAGAGGTTAAATCCTCCATTTTCAAAAAAAGGGCGCACGACAATGAGTGGATAAATACGAATGATGTAAGTAATATGGGTGATACCAATCAAATTTATGCAGACTTTACGAGTGCTCTAGAAATCTTTGTTCATACGTGCATTGCATGGGATATAAAACCCATCTTAATGACTCAACAAAATCGAGCATTAACGCAAGAAGACGCTAAACATCTTAAAAACAAACTAGCAAAACGAGGTTTAAGCCTATCTGACTTCAATAACATATACAAACGAGCCAACACTATAATCAGAAATGTAGCTCAGCAAAACAAGATAGACCTAATTGATCTTGATCAAAAAATACCAAAAACAGCTAAATACATGAAAGATTTTGTTCATTTCAATAACGAAGGTTCACAATTAGCAGCAAATATTATTAGCGATGCCTTATTATTAAAAATCAATACTACACGTTTATTACAAGCCAAATGAATAAAGAGAAGGCTCAACTTTTTGAACGCAATCCTAAAACAACAATCATTGTTTTTTTAGTAGTGGTTAGCACAGTTATTTTGTGTCTTTCAGAATTTTATTTGGGGCAATCTAAAACGAAAATGATTCGTAAAGGAAACAGCAGATACGTTGATTTAGGAGAACCTTCACCAAATAGCCATATTAATTTAAAACTAGATACTAACAGCTCCCCAGATCTATTTATACTCAATGACTCTTTAGAATTTGAAACTGATAAAAATGGATTTATTAAACCCTCTTTTTTAAAGGAGAACAACAATACTTCAATTGTATTTTTAGGAGATGGAACAACTGCAAATCTACATCTAAAGCCAGAAGATAGATTCACATATCTAACCGGTAAAAACTTACAATTGAATACCTTCAACGCAGGTTTCCCCGGCAACGATATTATTCACTCCATTAATAGACTTATAGGTACAATTATTCCATTAAAACCAAAATATGTCTTGTTAATGCATACTTTAAACGATTTAATCATATTAACGGAAAATGGGAATTATTGGGACTATGAAAAAAATCAAAAGGTAAAATCCTTTGAGAGCTTAGAAAATGAAAATGATTTCAGTAGTTTACTTACTCTAAAAAAAATAAGAAGTACACTTTTTAATCAAACGAAAGAAATAGAAGAAACTAAGAATCAAACGATAAAAATAGACACTTCACTAATTTATAAGAACTACAGAAGTGCTTTATTAACTTTCATTGCTGTTTGTAAAGATTGGCACATTACTCCCATTCTAATGACACATGCCAACCTATTAGATTCAACTAAAAACATTTCAAATTTATTGAAACTTTCATTGAACAATGGTTTAACCGACGAAGAAATTATTGCAATTCACAGGCGGTTCAACTCTTTAATTATTCAAACTGCCAAATCTCAATCTATTCATTACATAGACCTTGACCAACACCTATCTAATCAACCTCAATATTTCTCTAATGAATTAGCGCTAAAACCAGAAGGGTCAAAGTATGTTTCAACAATAATAAGTGATTCTCTATCTATTTGGATAAATGAAAATTGAAAAAAATTATAAGTTGTTACGTAAAAAAGACAGTTACAATTAACTCGTTATTTGAACAGAAACAAAATACACCGCTGGATAACAAGCAATAAATGTCCAAAAGAAAAAGCTATAGTTATATCTTACATACAGGAAAGCATGAAACAAGAATCCAATTATCATAAAAACAATTGCAAGTTGTTTGAATGCTAAACCTAAGAAAAAACTACATTCGAATAAAATAACCAAAAAACCAAAGTACTTCCAAAACTCATGTTTACCTTTAAAAGGGAACGAACTTTCTTCGGCAAAATTGATCATTCGAGCACCGTTTCTCCAACTTTTACTTTCACTCTTCTTATAGCCTGAGGCGAAGTAAGCCAAGCAAAGAAACAAAGAAATAGCAGTCAAAATAATTATAGAAACCTGTTCTGTTGGAAACAGAGAATGGAACATAATCCCAATCAAAAGAACTCGTTGCAATGGCGACTCAGACACTGGAAAAAATTTCCATCTGGGAAATGCTATCTGATCAATTATCAGTAGGAACAATATAGGAATGAAATGTACTTCTTTGTAGTAACATTGCAGCAACACAAGAAACCCAAGCAGCACTCTCAAAATCAACAGAATCCACACTCCAGGAGAATTATAAAAATACCTAAATCCATTTGCTAGCTTAGATTTTAAAATTCCTTGATTTAACGGATAATTAGCAATATTTGGTAACTTAATGAAAAGCAATAGATTTTCTAAAGCGGATTGAATTGCACCAATCCCAACCAGCAGAGTAATAAATATAAAGGTATTATCTATGTTCATTTTAATGCAAGAGCTTTAGAAGTTAACAGGTTTTCACTTGAACCATTTTCAAAATGGCGTTCCACTTTTACTTGTCTATATTTAGCCTTATTGGGGTTTGGAAGCTCAATAATAACTGCACATAAATAATCAAAAAAATGAAGATTAAGTTTTGCACTCGTATTGAACCTTCTCGGAGCATGAATTTTTTTTAAACAGTCGATAACAAAGCATTCAAATCGAAACACTGGACTAATCAAGATGCTGTTTTTTTGAATTAGATTCGGATCTAACGATTTCCAATTAAACTCTTCCAATTCAGAATCAAAATCACAATAAACAACTTGAAATTCTTTTTCGGACCCAATCCTACTCGTATACATTGACCAAGCATTAACCCAACCCCATTTGTGCAGTAATTTTCCCAGTTTACCCAATACCTTTTTATTAAAGACATAAAAAATGCTGATAATAAACCAAATTGTAAAAATCGATGCTACTAGAGATACTTCCATTTCTTAATTATAGTTCAACACTATTTAGATTTAAAGTACATTTTAAGATAGGAGAAACTTCGATTGTAGAAGAATCCGTCTCATAATTATCAATATACCATTTAGAGCAATATCCGCCAAACTTATCAGACAACTCAGCTATCAAAGATTGATATTTTTTTTTCAGAAAAAGACTAATCTTTTCGGGTGCAACAGTACTATAAGAAACATTCGTTTTTAAGTCCAAATTTGTTAATCTAGTTACCATTTTTTCATTGCCGCCAACAAATCCTACAATCTCTTTTAAAAACTGTTTTGGTTGTTCTTCAATTGCATCAAAGAAACCAATCAAGATTTGTTCTTTCTTATAATATTTCACATAATTTTCAAGTGTTTGAATATAACTAGATCTCAAGTGCTGAAAATCATGATTGAGAAATTGAATAATTTTTTCATCCTCCAATGTACCGACCGAATCTATTAAGGAATTACTACCTTTCACACTTAAACTGCTTTTATATCTATCCCATTCTTTATCCAATGGCTCTCTTTCACTAATAAAGCTTCTATATTGAGACCATGCCCTTTCTATCGGATTTCGAATGATAAAAATAATTTTTACATGCGGTACTAAATCATGCATTCGTTTTATTCCATCTTTATCAATTGCAGCATACGAAGGAGAAATTTCACCAGTTATTCCTTTACAATTATCAAATAAGGATAAATACCAGCTTTCATTATAATTGGAAAAATACCATTTGATTAACCACCTGAATTTTCTAGAGTCTTTTCGATTTTTAAACAATACATTCAATGCCGTTTTCGTCCACTTTAAGTTTATTAATCTTTTCTGCAATGAAGCCTCTTGCAATAAGTTTGACTTCCCATAAACCGTTGAAAATCTATCAAAATAGTGAAGCTCCTTTATCGGAGGCAAACTAAATTCTTCCAACTCATTAAGCCGAGCATATAACCATGAGGTTCCCGACTTTTGAGCACCTATGCCAATAAAGTTAATATGATTATCGGAATTTCTAAATCGAATACTCATTGTAAAGTAATGATCATCTATAATTAATTTAAACCTTTAAGCTTTTGTAATTTTCTATGTAAAAGCAAGACTCTCTGCCCTTTCAAATTTGAGAATTCCTTTGTTCTTCGCTCTAAGTCTATACTCCTAATGTATTCTTCTACATTTACAAATTCTTGAATTGCATCATTCATACCAATTGATCTCAAAGAATCTACTATCATTTCTTTATCCCTAAATTTTCTCCAAGTAGTTGAAGGACTTGTATTTCCCTTAGAATCCTTATAATTAATTACACTGTCGGGTACTAATCCCTTTATCGCATTCCTAAAAAAATAACGACTCTCTCCATTCTTAATTTTCTCTGTAGAAGGAATAGAAGTAAAAAATTGAATTAAAGGTATATCTAACAAAGGGTAACGATATTCAATTTTATTATGACCCGTAGATATGTCTCCATATTCTAGCCTTAATGGAAACATTCCCGGATGAGTAAGGCGGGACCCTATCTTTTCTCTAACAGTGCTTCCTGCAAAACCCATTTGTCTCGCATATTGAAACCGGCCTTTCATATCCAATTCATTTGCAAACTCATCTCTTATCCCAGTCTTTATTCGCTTGTTATGGTAATCCTTTAAAATTCTTTTAGTAAATCTACCTTTACGGAGATTCCTTGAGTTAGATGAATCGAATAATGCATGATTAATGGTTCCTCCTAGTCTTCCATATGGAGAAGTACCGTTTAATTCACTTCTCCATTTAATTTCCTTCCATAGTTTCTTCCACTTCCCTTGTAAAAGTAGCTCTTCATGAAAATAATAGCCAAAATAAGAAACGACATCATCTCCTCCATATCCAGACAAAATCACTCTACTATTAAGTGATTGAGCTTTATCCATCATTAAATCAAAAAAAACATTTAAGAACTCCCTTGGTGGTTCATCTTGAATTGTAGCAGCTCTTTCAATAGACTCTAAATAAGTTTTTTCTTCGCCAGTTAAATAATGATTATTTTTTAAGCCAAGGTATTGAACTACATCTTGAATCAACTTCCGATCATCAATAGAACTAAGATTTAATTTGGCAAGATTCTTCGGCATAACATCAGATAAGGTATGAAATTGTTCTGATTTCAGTTTTTTATGACAGATACTTACAATGGACGAAGAATCTACACCACCACTTAATTCACTACAAATTGCCCAATCCGATCGAATTCTTTTATCTATTGAATCTTCAAATTTTTCGAGAAAAGCTTCCACATATTCACCCTCAGACGACAACCTAATTTCACTTTGCGTATCTAATTCCCAATACTTGTAAGTTTTAACCTCACTATCCTTAAATATTAGAGAATGAGCAGGCTCTAACTTTAAAATATTTTTATACATGGTAGAGTGACGATCCAATTTTATGTTCATTAAAAAATCACCGATCCACTGTCTGTTTAATTCATCTTTTATTCCCGAAAGGCTTAAAAGACCTTTCATCTCACTAGCGAACGCAAATTGCTCATTATAAAAACAATAAAAAAAAGGCTTAATTCCAATTCGGTCTCTTGCACAAAACAATTGCTGTTCTGATTCATCCCAAAGTGCAAATACAAAATCACCTTCCAAATGATTCACACAATCTATTCCCCATTTCTTGTAGGCTGCTAGAATGAACCAGCTATCTGCTCTCGTATTTATTTCATCGTTTGATATGTCAAATGCTTTGGCTAAATGTTTTCGATTATCAATTCTAGCATTTGAAGTAATTGACAACTCAGATTCTACATCATAAAAGGGAAGTACTTCGCATTTTGATTCAGGTGTATTTAGAAGCATTAAGTGCCCTAATGCAACTGAGGAATTTATCCATTCTCCTTTTTTATCAGCTCCCCAATGATCTAATTCGACAAGCATCGTATTTAGTTCGGCTTTCGTAACCATTTCCCCCTTTCGATTTACAAATCCACAAATACTACTCATACTTCCTAATATTTATAATTAAAGCGACAAATCTCATCTTTAAACATTTCTTCAATTATTTTTTTAGATTTGCTATCTATCACAGATTTATAATCTATTGATTTTCTTGATTTTGATTTTGCCCGATAACTTCCTAAAGTAAGACTTTTCTCTAAGGTTAATCTACGGTTAAGGTCCTCAAGCATGTAAGGAAGTTCCTCAAATTGATAAACTTTATCTACTGCAATTTCATTATTTATGAGGTATATTTTACTTCCTTTAAATCGGGTAAAACCTCCTTTTGTCAAAAAATCATAGATATTACCATATTTTTCATCTCCTTTACGCCAGAAATATAGTGAAACCATTTTATCAAAAGGATTTCGTTCGATTGTAAATTTAAAATAGCTATCCCAAATTTTGGTTGGTAATGCTTTTTTGATTTCAGCCGCGGACATGTGGCTATAATATTTTTTTCGTTTTCTCTTTAAGATAAGACGAACAAAGTCTTTGATAGAATAACTAGAAAAAGGGATATAAAAATTTTGAGCACTTCTAGAACCATGATTGATTCTATTTTTTTCGTCAATTGGAGAAATTGCACTTATGATATCGGTTGCTCCACAAATAGAACTTAACGCCATTTCGATGGATGTTCCCGCAGTTTTTTGAGTTTTTATAAAGATAAATCGATGTTGATGAGAAACAATCATGAATGATTTAGCTAAACAAAATTTACGAAAGGATTAAATTTTATACCGTGTTAGATACAAGAATATTAAAATTAAAGTAGACTTAGCTTAACAAGCACTAAGCCTAGAAATTAATTTTAATATGAAAAGAGATTCAGTAAAATGATCTATTTGGAAAACAAGAGTATTCAATATAATTTTAAGAAGTGTAAAACCCATCTTCTTGGTCATCGGCAATTAATGTCCCACCTTCTGTTATGGTTTCTATGCTTGAAACGCTTAATTTTGGAGCTTCCCAATTTCTCAATCCATCATTAGACTTTTTGTCTATATTTTTATCCTTATCGTCCTGACTATCCATAATTAACATGTTTAATTATTACAAATGTAATAAAAGTTTCAACAGATAAGTAGAACAAATATAAATTTGTTTAGTGATTGGTAATTAGTATTAAATTTTCTTGAAGTAGGTGTTTTAAATAGCTCTGGACTTCTATTTCACAAGTCGCTTTTTCTACCTTAAAATTAGATAATAATGAAGCATGAATATCCTTTAATTCTTTCGGCTCATCCAATAACCTCCAAATCTCAGAACCTATTGAATTCATGCCATAATACTTACCCGTTTCAACATTCATCATAACTATTTCATTATCAATCTCACTAGATAACAACTCAGAGTTTTTGGTAATAATAGCATTCATCGGAATTAAAGGATCTAAACTCATAATCGCAGTTTTAATTTATTACAAAAATATTGAATAGAAGTTATAAATAACCTAAAAATTGCATCATTTCTTGATGATCTAATTTTATCTTTTCAACCTGAATTTGTGTTAATTTTTTTATGCCTTCACCAGAGACTCCACTTCTAAAGAATGAATTACAATTTGAATGCTTTTCTAAATAACCATAATCTTCTTCCATTTTTTTCAATTTATAAAATGAACTTTCATCAATAGCTAATTTTATTTGTTGTATGGAACAGGGCAACTCAAGAAATTCAACAACCTGGCTAACAACACCAAACACATCACAAATAAGATCCTCATAACGAACAACCAATACAGGAATATCTTTCTGTTTAGTCCAACTTTCAACGTGATTACTCCATGAAGAAAGATATTGCCTAATCTCCATTTTCAAACTATGCTTTGAATCAGCTAAACAGAAACTTTTATCATTCATTTCTTCAATCACTTTATCTATAGTACTTCTTTTGAATGCAGAAAAAGAAACCGCTACATCAAGCGGATTTCTTACAATATAAACAATCGACTTGCTAGCTTTTTTCGATATTAATGCTTCCCCATTAGATAAAATTTGATAGGCGTCATGAATTTTAAAAAAGAGATTCTCTTTGGAATGAGAACTCATTGTTTCATATACCTTAGGGCGTAAAAGACTAATTTCTTCATCACATAAATCTGAAGAGTCTATCCCTGAATACTCATCAAATAACCTTCTATCACTCACGTAACGAATGTGCTTAAGATAATCTAAACGATCATCCTTTTGCGCAGGCTGTAGTAAGTGAACCAATATACTTCTCAACCAGGTATTTCCGGATTTAGGATAAGATGCCAACCAAACTATATTCTTTTTCAATTTGGATTGCAATTAAGATCATTTAAAACAGCATTTACTAAATCATCTAGTTGAAAAGTTTGAGTGGGACGTTCAATTACGCTAACCTCAATGTCTTTACTAAGATGATTCAATAAATCAAAGTAATTCTTTTGACTACCTATTCCTTTTAAAAGTTTAATCCTAAAAGTTTGACGAAGCAACAACTCAACCTTTTGACTACCATAAATTGGGTTAATGTTAATTGTGTTTGTTTGTTTTTGCTTCAAAACATAAATTTTACGCAGAGGCGAAGGCGAAATTGATATGCGGTCATTAAGCACCATATTATACTTATTTACCTTTTCTCGCATTTTCCACTTCTCTTCTTCAAAATTCTCTAATCTTTCTAAAGAATCTTCCCAGAGCCTTAATTGACTATAACTAGGGTGAACTAAATAGTTATTTTCGCTTCCTTTAACGATTGAGGCAATGTTGTCTGTCAAAAAAGAATACCCTTTTTTATAAAAAGCAGCTCCTAGTGTCGATTTTCCGACCCCGGCATTACCAGTAAAGAGTACAGCACTTCCATCAATTATAGTTCCGCTTGCGTGAAGAGGCAACATATTCTTCATGAAGCTTAATGCACCTAAAACTGACGATAAGATAAAGACTCTAACATCAGCCATCTTCGCCTTTTCTTTGACCTTAATAGTTACAATAAATTGATCGTTTATCTTTTCAATAAAATAAGTAGCAACCTTATCAATAGTTAACATGAATTTATTATCTCCAGCTTGGGCTTTCGCACCATTAAACTGTGGATTCAATATCTTATCAGGCACTTCTCCTAGAAGTATGTACACATCTCCTTCCCCATTCCCTATCTGCAACTCAGGCATTTCAATCTCCGAGAAGAGCTGAATTCCGTTCGCTACATAAGAATAATAATTATTTTGATTTTGCCTCAAATCTCTATTTGTTAAAATTGATCTCAATATTTTAGTTTACAGTAAGTAGCAAACCTTCATCTAATAATTTCTCTACAAGCTGAATTTTCTGCGGTGAAGGAATTTCGCCTAAGATATTCCCAACTTTAATTGGAGTGTACGATAAAACTGATTTTAAAAATTGTTTTATAAACGAAGGGTACTTCAACTCTTTCCCATCTAAAATAATTACACAAAAATGACCCTCCTCTTTGAACTCATAATTGATTTCATGATTCAAATACACCTCAGTATCAACACCAATCGATATCTTATTAATTATCCTACCTAATCTACCTTTACTAGCCTGGTTTGGAAGAATATTTCTTGCACGAGACCAAACTCTTTCCACTTCCTCTATTTTCAATGAATTAAAATAGTTTAAAGCATATTTCTTAATCTCATTTAAAATTTCCTCAGAATTATTAGGAATTTCCTTCCCAATTAAAGATCTTCTAAATTCTTTTTGCTGGTAGGAGTCAGCTAAAAACTCCTCAAATATAGTGTTGAATTTTACGGTATAAATTCCTAAGGCAATGTGAGTAGATGAATTTTCTTCAGAAAAAGCACGATGATAAATTCCTCTTGGCAGATATAAAGTATCTCCTTCTTTTAATAAAACCTTTTTAACTTTTGAGAAGTCCTTAGTTTCCTGTTTATCATATTTAGTTTTTTTATCTCTTAAAGTTGGAGATTTGTCAATAAGCTCCCACATTTTTTCACCCTTAATTTGAAGTATAATAACATCATGAGTATCAAAGTGCCAATCTAATCCTTGTTTTTTAGCTGGAGTTATATAAATATTGGCAAGTAATTTAACATTCCAATTTTTAGAATGCGAAACAACAAAGTGATTCAATTTAGGAATCTTTAAATGTAGACTATTTAGTATTAAAGTCTTTCCATTTTGCATCTGTTTATACAGTTGTTCACGATCTACAGGGATACTTGGAAAATTTGATTGCTTAAAACTCCAAGGTTGAAATTCATATTCTTCATGAACATCCTTTAAAACAACAAAAGGATATGTTAATTCCCCTGAAGCTATAAAGTCATCAATATCGTCGAAGGATAATATAGAATTAAAATATTTTGATTGATTTCGTGAAACATGAAGAATCTTCTTTTCAAAATAATCTGAAAAAAATTCTTCCTCCTTTATAGGGTTTAGAATTGATAATGAACTTTTAACCATTTTTTATTAGTAGTATTCCTGCTAAATTACTTTAATGAAAATACTTTTCATTAATATTTAGTAAGTAGATTTACTTTTTTTATCTTATTCAAATAAACCCGACTAAAAAAAGGATTAACTTGTTCAATAGATTCTTAGTTTTGAACTTAGTTGAAAGTTTGGTTAATATGGAAATTAATTACAATAAAGTAGTCAAAATCAAAAAAATAGGCAAAGTAGACATTTCTGAGCTTGAAGAAAAAGTAAAACTACTAAGCGCTAAAGATTGGGACACTAAAGAGGATTTTAAAGTCAATTACAACAAAAATGAATCTTCAAACAAAGGTGCACTAGGCTCGACCCAACATATTATCTTTAAATTCATTAATAAAAAAACTACTCCTTTTGAATACATTCATTGCTCACGCTGGAATATTTGGGAGCCTATCCTTATGCCAATATTGATAAATGCGACAAAATACTTGAATTACGAACATCCCTATTTCCCTAAAATCATGCTTGCTTCTTTGCCCGCAAAAAAGTTTATCCCACCCCACATAGATGGTAAAAGTGATGGTTATGTCGCACATAAAATACATATACCAATTGAGACTAATTCTGAATCCTTTTTCTTTTTAGAAGCTGACAAGTTTCATTTTGAAAAAGGAATCGCATACGAAGTAAATAACGGAAAGGTTCACGGAGTAGTCAATAATGGTGATACTAATAGAATCCATTTAATCTTCGAATGTTTAGATTTTGATACTCAAACTCCAGAAATTAAACATCAAATGAAATCCCCAAAGATTAGTAGTATATAAAAGCTGTTAAACTACATTAGTATTAATCCATGTATAAATTACTAATCAACAATCCATCCACTTGAAAGAAAAATCAAAAGAAACTTCTTCACTTTTCGATAAGCTAAATTTACTGCTAAGTGGAGTAAAAAATAAATCCTTCTTTTCTTTAATTATTTTAGTTTTTCAAGGACTGACAGAAGGAGTTGGCCTTTTACTAATAATTCCACTATTAAGTGTCGCTGGAGTTTCAAACGCAGACAACTCTAACGGTCAAATGACTCAAGCTTTTCAGTCATTTTCTAAAATCACAAATACATCAATAACAATCACCAATGTGCTCATATTTTATGTGATAATTATGAGCTTTTACGCATTCCTAAAATTTACTCAGGCAATCATTACGGCTCAGATAAATCAAAAGGTAGTAGTCTATTGGAGAAACCAATTTTTCGAAAGATTAAGCTATTCAAGTTGGTCATCAATTTCCAAACTTAAGCATAGCGACATTCAAAATGCCCTTTCAATTGAAATTCGAAAGTTTGGCGCGATTAGCAATCAACTCATTCAACTTACTGGTAGTTCGATACTAATTATAATTTACTTAATTATCTCTGCTACACTTTCTTTAAAGCTAACTTTAATCGCATTAATTCCAATTGGAATAATTGCACTAATCAATAAGCCAATTAACAAAAAAACTAGTCTATTAGGAAAGTCCACAGTTATTAGAAACAAAGAGATTCAATCCATTATACTAGAGCAATTATCAGCATTAAAACTGGTAAAAAGTTATCAAAAAGAAAAACAACAGTTAGATGAATTTAGATCGACCAATGAAGAATTAGAAAGTAAAACCATCAACTTTATTAAAGAAACTCAAAAAACGAAGGTTATTTTCGAACTTTTTGCAGCCGTTTTTATCGCTATATATATCTATATAGCAATCAGCGTATTTAAAGCTGAAATTACTGAACTGCTTTTACTAATTTTTATATTCTCAAGAATGCTACCAAAGGCCAGTAAGCTTGCAAACAACTACCAACAGATTTTAAACAATATACCTGCAATGGAATCTACACAAGATTTACTTAGAGCTATTGAGACAGAAAAAATGCCCCACCACACACCATCACCTAAGGTCTTGCTTGAAAACACTATCACTTTTAAAGACGTTTCATTTTCATACCCTAAGAAGCCGGTACTAAATAAATTGAATTTTAAATTAAATGCAAATAAAACAACGATAATAACCGGCTCTTCTGGAAAAGGAAAGAGCACTTGTATTGACTTAATTCTAGGACTACAAAAACCAGTAGATGGTACAATTTTCATTGATGATACCCCAATGCAATCAATAAATCAAGTGCATTGGAGATCTCTGATCGCTTATGTCCCTCAAGAAGCATTTTTATTTCACAAATCTATCAGAGACAACCTAAGTTGGGCGAATGAGTTTGCCTCAGAAAAAGAGCTATGGAATTGTTTGGAAAAAGCAAATGCAAAAGAGTTTGTTAAGGGTTTGCCTGATGGCTTAGATACAGTAGTAGGAAATAGAGGCAATAACCTATCCGGTGGACAACGGCAGCGCATTGCATTAGCAAGAGCAATAATTAGAAACCCGAAACTATTAATTTTAGATGAGGCAACTAATGCTGTAGATGATGAAAGCGAAACTCTTATTAAGGAGGCATTGTCAAAATTAAATGGAGAGATAACCATTGTAATTGTAGCTCACCGTTCAAGCTTAATTGACTTGGCAGACTGCATAGTAGAACTGTAATATCCTATAGCTTTGAATACCATCCAAAAAAAGGACATCTCAATCTAAGATGTCCTCTCTGTTAAATTCCACTCACCTAAGATTAGCTTCTCGATGGATAAACTCCGAACTGGCAGATGATATAATTTATTACCTCAACCGGCTGAATATTTTGTACTGGTTGTCCCATTCCGGAGTTATTGATAGTTGTAGTGATTGACCCTGTTCCATCAACTGAAATTGGTGACCCCAAAGTTGTATCTGGAGTTGCATCTGTATAAGTTGGATCATTAACATCTACCGCAAGAATATTCCCAGTAGGTTTCTTTTTATTCCCAACAGCAGTAGATGCTGGAATAGTTAAAGTTAAATTATTTACTGACAAAGTACTCTGAGCAAAATGAGTATGCGCGGCCATCTGCAATGGGCTAAGACTATACTCTTCAACTCCAAACCTTTGCCCTAACATCCTAGGAGTCAAACCAGGTCCTGTACCTGCATGCATTCCAATTCGCCCCCTCATATCAGGCAAGGCAAAAGTAGTTCTCCCATCCCCTCCGTATGTGGTTCCGATAATTGAAAACAAAGCTGTATTTGATGATATTGCGATTAATTGTCCGTCACAAAATGCCCAAGATCTTGGGGCAAAATTGCCTGCAAACATTCTTATTTCTCCTATTGTTCCTTCCATTTCTTTAAATTTATTATGAAAATCCAACTAGTTAATCTAGTCAAAAATTAATTTCTATTTTCCCTCAAGTAAGTCTAATCTCTTGATGGAAAAACTCCTTGCATACAAATAATATAGTTTACCACTTCTGAAGGCTGAATATTATTAACAGGCTGACTTGCACCAGCATTGGCTACTTGTGTAGTAATCCCTGCAGCTCCTGATACTGGAATAGGCGCTCCTAATGTAGTATCTGGAGTAGAATCTGTGTATGTCGGATCATTTGCATCTACTGCCAAAACATTACCAGTCGGCTTCTTTTTATTTCCAACTGTAGTGGATGCAGGAATAGTTACAGTCAAGTTATTTGCATCTAACGTACTCTGAGCAGTATGGGTATGCGAAGGCAGCTGTGTTAAATTTAAAATATTATATTCTTGACCAAACCTTTGACCAATCCTCCTTGTACTTAAACCGGGTCCGGTACCTGCGTGCATAGCAGCTCTACCTCTTAAATCTGGTAAAGCAAAAGAAGTTCTACCATCCCCACCATAAGTAGTTCCTAATAAAGAAAACAAAGCTTGATATTGAGCTATTGATAATAATTGTCCATCGCATAATGCCCAATTTCTTGGAGCAAAATTTCCTACAAACATTCTAACTTCTGCCATCGTTCCTTCCATAATAAATAAGTTTTAATTAATAAATAAATTTAGTTTCAATAGCTTTTATAAACTATCGATTCAAAGATGAGACATCTATAAACCAAAAAAAATAGGGGCAAACCCCTATTTTTCAATGCTAAAAATCAAATCCACTAAATTTTACTTATTTAAACCAAACGCACGCTGGCTTTTATTCCCAATTCAGTTATTCGATCATTACTATAAAACCCCATACTTTCATCGTAGACAATTTTCAAAAGGAGTACTTTCTCATCGCTGGTACAAACTGCCAATTGGTTCGTTTTACCAATACACACAATTGTACCTGGCAACTCACTAAAACGAGCTCCTTGAACAACCTCTACTTCTACTATCTTTATAGGAACATTTCCCAATGTTGTGATTGCGCCTTTATTCCATGGATTGCATGCCCGACACAACTGTTCTACTTCAGACGCTTTCATTGTATTCCAGTCTATCCTGACATCATCAAACTGTGGCTTAGAGTGGTACTTTGCCTCAGATTGCTTTTGAGCCTTCAGTTGTTTTTTCCAATTATTCTTACTTAGTAGTTCCAAAACCTTTTGAATCACTTTCACATTCAATGAGGACATCTTAGTCATATAACCACCATAGGTTTCAACAGAACTCATTGGATATCGTTCGAAATGCAATACAGGGCCACCGTCAATCTTAGCGGTTATAAGATGAGCAGTAATTCCTCCTACTTTTTCTCCATTCTTAATTAACCAAAATGCAGGCTGGGCTCCTTTATACTGAGGTAAGGGTGCAAAATGAAAATTGATAATCTCCACTCCAATAGAATCAATCAATTCAACAGAGAGTATGTATGGAAAAGTGATCACAAGTAAACAATCCAATTCAGAAGTAGCTTTCCAAAAAATCAACTCATTCGTTATTTTCTTCGGATCTACCTTTAATATAGGAATCCTAAAATGCATAGCAAACCCTTCTATTTCGGCATGGTCCTCAGCTATTACTTGAGGCATCGCTATAAACACCTGATGGCCCATTTGCATCAAGTACTGTATAGAGGGAAAACACAATTTGCTGTTACATAGGATACCGATTTTCATTTGCTAAGTTGGTTAAGTTAAAGTTTCGGTTGCTAATATAGAAATTTAGACTAACGATACCATTTCGCTACCAAATATTTGCTGATAAAATTTGAATTTAACCAAACAACAAATCACTTCTGCAGCTTTAAAAAATAAGGAATCTTTAGGTTATTCTTGTATTTTGGAAAACAATTGCAATTGGTACAATTCAAAACAAAAAAAGCACCTTAATTTCTTAAGATGCTTTAATGTACCCGGGGCGGGTGCCGATAGCTATCGGCATGAACCCAGACGTTTTTTTTATTTATACTTAATGATTAACTCCTTTACCATTTCAGGATACTTTTTTAAATTTTGTATATAAACTGAACTCTTCATTGATTTAATATGTGATTCTATTTTCCTTGATTGCTCATATTCCAATCCTTCTATGAAGTAAAATAACTCCCAATCACTACTTTTTGAGGTAAATGAATTTTTATATTTTTTAGTTTTATGAGCACCTAGTCTTTTTTGCAAGTCATTACAACTTCCAATATAATGCTTCTTTAATTTTTCAGAATATAATATGTAAACTATCGCCATAATTATGAGCTGCATTTTAGAAACAAAAAAAGCACCTTAATTTCTTAAGATGCTTTAATGTACCCGGGGCGGGACTTGAACCCGCACGATCGCAATGATCACAGGATTTTAAGTCCTGCGTGTCTACCAGTTTCACCACCCGGGCAGACAATTAAAAAAACAATTCCTAAGTAAATACTTAGGAATTATGGAGCGGGAGACGGGATTCGAACCCGCGACCCCGACCTTGGCAAGGTCGTGCTCTACCAGCTGAGCTACTCTCGCTTATTAGTTATTGATTCTTTCGAATCGACTTTTTATTAAGAACTCTCCACACTTTACAAGTCTCCTTGTTTGTTGTGGACGACAAAAGTAATATTTTTTTCAGATTCACAACGAAAAAATTTACTTTTTTACACCCACCATTTTTTTTATTTCATTTAGCTTAAATAATGCTTCCACTGGAGTTAGCGTATTTATATCAATATGAATTAATTCCTCCTTAATTGCTTGTAACACTGGATCGTCCAACTGGAAAAAACTCAACTGAAAATCTTCAGTAGAATCAGGCAAATTTGCTTTGACTTTACCATTTCCACTTTGTTCATGTGATTTTTCCAGCTGAGCTAACATTTCATTAGCGCGACGAATCAACTTCGGTGGCATACCTGCCATCTTTGCTACATGTATTCCAAAACTGTGTTCGCTCCCTCCAGGAACGAGCTTTCGCATGAAAATAATCTTATTATTGACCTCCTTTACCGAAACATGAAAGTTTTTCACTCTTTTAAACTGTTTCGCCATATCATTTAATTCATGATAGTGGGTAGCAAATAAAGTTTTAGGCTTCAAGTCTTTCACCTCATGTAAATATTCTGCAATAGCCCATGCGATTGAGATTCCATCATAAGTACTTGTCCCTCTACCAATTTCATCCAGCAGTATCAATGAACGGTCAGATACATTATTTAAAATACTAGCTGTCTCATTCATCTCCACCATAAAAGTAGATTCACCTAAAGAGATATTATCGGAAGCACCAACTCTAGTAAATATTTTGTCAACTATTCCAATTTTTGCATGCTTTGCAGGAACATAGCTACCTATTTGAGCCATCAACACTATTAAGGCCGTTTGTCTTAATAATGCGGATTTTCCTGACATATTTGGCCCAGTAATCATTATAATTTGCTGTGTGGCATCATCCAAATAAACATCATTCGTAATGTACTCATCCCCCAATGGTAATTGCTTTTCAATAACTGGATGCCTACCCGATTTTATATCCAAAGCTTTACCATCGTCCAATAATGGTCGAGTATAATTATTTTTAACCGCAATCCTTGAAAAAGACAATAAGCAATCCAGGCGAGCCAACAAATTCGCATTTAGCTGTATAGGAACTATATAATCGGACAATGCTAAAACTAAGTCGTTATAAAGCTTTGATTCTAAAACACTAATCTTATCCTCTGCTCCTAAAATTTTACTCTCGTATTCTTTGAGCTCCTCTGTAATGTATCGCTCTGCATTAACTAGCGTCTGTTTTCTATGCCATGTTGCAGGCACCTTATCTTTCTGCGCATTTCTAACTTCAATATAATATCCAAATACATTATTAAAAGCTATTTTCAAACTAGTAATACCAGTGGCCTCCGCCTCTCTTTGCTGGATAGCTAACAAACTATCCTTCCCACTCGTCTTCAACTTTCTAAGTTCGTCCAGCTCAGCATTAACTCCCTCTGCTATTACATTTCCTTTAGAAAGTGCTACAGGTGGATCTACAATCATTTCTCTTTTAATTCGCTCCAGAATAGTGTCGCAAGGATTCATCTGTTCTCCTAGTTTCTTCAGGGAGCCCTCCGAAGCAGCCATACACAATGATTTTATCGGCTTTATAGCTTCCAAAGCTCTACTCAACTGCACCACTTCCCTTGGATTAATTCTCCCAACAGCTGCGCGAGAAATCAATCGTTCTAAGTCACCTACCTGTTCTAAATTACGCTTAATAGTTTGCGAATCATCCTCCTTCGATATAAAATAATGTACTATATTCAGCCGCTCTTCTATGGGTTGTAAATCCTTTAAGGGTAAAGCCACCCAACGCTTCAACATTCTTGACCCCATAGGCGAAATGGTATCATCTATTACATCAACCAATGTCTTTGCATTTTCATGAGGAGAACGAATCAACTCCAAATTTCGAATCGTAAATCGGTCCAACCAAACATATCGCTCTTCTTCTATTCTCGACAACGCCGCTATATGACTAAGTTGTTTATGCTGAGTTTCTGCCAAATAATGAAGTACTGCACCAGCTGCAATCACCCCACTTTCATAACCATCAATCCCAAAACCTTTTAAAGATTTTGTTTCAAAGTGCTTCAAAAGGATTTCATTCCCAAATTCATAAGTAAAAACCCAATCTTCTAAGGCATATGTGTAGTGGCTTGTTCCAAAACTATCCTCAAACAACCGTTTATCTTTCTTTTGAAAGACAATTTCTGCCGGCGCAAAACTTTGCAACAATTTATCAATGTATTCAATAGAACCTTCAGCAACTAAATATTCACCTGTAGAGACATCAAGAAATGAAACACCAGTATTTGTCTTAGCAAAATGGACTGATGCAAGAAAATTATTGGATTTGTGGTCCAATACTTTATCACTGTATGAAATTCCAGGAGTTACCAACTCTGTTACTCCACGCTTAACAATAGTCTTCGTTTGCTTAGGATCTTCTAACTGGTCACATATGGCAACACGTTGACCCGCACGCACTAACTTAGGCAAATAAGTTTCTAAAGAATGATGAGGAAATCCTGCTAATTCAATTTCGTTGGCGGCTCCATTATGTCTTTTAGTTAAAACTATCCCAAGAATTCCAGCCGCTTTCACAGCATCGGCCCCAAATGTTTCATAAAAATCACCCACCCTAAACAATAGTAAGGCATCAGGGTACTTCCCTTTAATCTGATGATATTGCTTCATCAAAGGGGTAACTGTAGGCTTATCAGTTTTTTTCGCTTTGCTCAATTTCTTAAATTTTCAATGCTAATTTAAGAAGTTCAAAGCGTCTACTCATCAATTATCATAACGGGTTATGAATAGTTTTTCACAGTTTGGAAACTTAAGATAAGTTGTAATTTTACCTCATGAATCAGAAAACAAAAAATGAAGAATTAAATCGGTTAACTGTTGAAGCATTCAAATCGATAGAAAAAAGACCAATCATTGTTATTCTTGACAACATCCGAAGCCTAATTAATATCGGCTCAGTATTTAGAACAGCAGATGCATTTCGAATAGAAAAAATCTATCTATGTGGCATAACTGCTACTCCTCCTCATAGAGAAATTAATAAAAGTGCTTTAGGAGCTACCGAATCCGTTGAATGGGAATACTGTGAATCCACAACAATGGCTGTTGAAAAATGTAAAACCAAAGGCTATGACATTTTATCGATTGAGCAAGCCAATAAGAGTACTACACCTGAAGCTTATCAACCTCAAAAAAAAGGAGTAGCCTTAATTTTTGGACATGAGGTAGATGGTGTTGATCAGGAAATAATCAACCAGTCAGATGGCGTAATTGAAATTGCTCAAGAAGGCACTAAACACTCTCTAAACATCTCTGTCAGTGCAGGTATCGTAATGTATGAATTCAGCAAAAAGTTCGAATAATCACTAATCATTTTTTTCAAACCCCACAAGATATTTTTTTAGATTTTAGACAAAAAAAAGCCCTTTCAACTGAATTGAAAGGGCTTTTTAAATTTATAAGTTTCCTCTTAATTTACCGCTGCTTTGAATTCAGCATCATCTTTATAATTTAAGAATTCTGCGTCATTCTTTGCATAATCTTTCAATGAAGGATCTTTTGCTACAGCTAACTTCAGATTATTAACCATCATTGATTTATCTTTCATTCTAGCCCCTACAATTGCTTTAAGATATAATCCTATTGCTTTGGTGCTTGCGTCTGAAGCATCAATAGTTTTTAGAGCAGTCTGATAATCTTTATTTAAAGTTTGTGCCAATGCAGCATTGAATGTTTTTGCACTGCCATAATTACTTACAGCTTCAGCATAATTCCCTTGCTTGATATTTATCAAACCTTTATTCATGTTTACAGCATCTCCTGCTCCAGAAGCATTGTTGTAATATTCCATCGCTTTCTTATTGTCTCCTTCTAAACGAGCAACCATACCTAAGTTGTTGTTAACTGAAGGTGCATTAGGTTCTAACTTAGCTGCTTTTTGGAATTCTCCTTCAGCTTTATCTAAGTTATTTTGCATTGCGTAGATATATCCTGCATTGTTAAACCCTCTAAAATCATTTGGATAAACTCTTTCAGCAGATTTGTAAATAGCTAATTTCTTATCCATATCAGTAGTCAAAGTAGCAGCATACAACAACTCTTCTACTGTTAAAGTATCAGGATTACTTTCTGCATACTTAGCAATCATTTCGTCAGACATACTCTTCAACTCTGCATTGATTGTAATTTCTGATCTTCTTAATTGAGGTAAGATATTCTCTTTAACTACTTCAAAAGTCTCAGCCAAGTTTTTGATTTCTTCTTCTCTTTTGGTTTTGTCTTCATACATCTCCAAAACTCTCAAGATTAAATTTTTATCTTTAATGTCAGACGCCTGCATTGCAGATTTAAAACCATCCCAGTCTTCCCCTTTACCGGTTTTAGTATAAAAAGACTTATCGTTGGCAGCTTTTACTCTATTTCTTGAAAACATTCCTGAAGCGGCATTAGCGGCAGAAGCAGCTCTTTGATCAGCTAAATTTTCATTTAATGAAATCTCACCTTCAGGGGATGCCCAAGCTACTACATTAGTAGATTTAAATACAAAGCCCTTTTCTTTTCCATTTTTGATGAATTTTGCCATCTCTTTTACATCAGCATCAGCTAACTCAGAAGAACGAACAGCAGAACTATTTACTAAATAGTTGATTGTAGCTTTATACTCTTGAGGAACAACCTTCTTAAACTTATCAGGACCAATGGCAGGCATATCTTCATTCTGAACCATCATAGGAGTAATGATTGTACCATCTGCAACCTTTACTGGATCAAAAGATTTTTCTTTCCCTTTGTATGAACCTGTAGCTACCATATATAATTCGGCAACCTCCATTCCTTTTACATAAGCTACTTTATCAGTGTAAGCAAAACTTCCACCTTTTTCAAAGTTAATTTTCATACCTTCTACTTCGCTATCCTCTCCAACTAAAGTAATGGTTTTAAAATCGGTTTCTTTTCCATCATATTTGAAGTTTGGAACAAAATTTACCGATACCTTTTTATTGAAAAAACGTGGTGGTATACTTCCAGAAACGTTGATTTCAATGCTATCATTGTGCAATTCTAATGGACTTGGAGTCACAGAATAGCTTACTTCTTCTGCTTTTTTTGACATCTTATTCAATGGATTACATGCCATCAAACCAACTGAAGCTGTGAGAACTAAAGCAAATGCTTTGGTATTTGTATTTTTCATCGTTTAAAGTTTTCTTTTCCTTGTATTTTTAAGATACAATGTTAGTTAATATTGTTAAATCACACAAAAAAAATAAAGTGCAATTCATTGCCTCCATTTTTCTTCTCTCTGATTGTTTCAAAATTTAATCCAACTTAGTAACCCTTAAGTCATCTACACAAGAATCAAGCAAATAGCTCAAACTACTATCTAGTATCGGGTGAATATACTGAGGAGAAATTTCAACAAGTGGCGCTAATACAAACCTTCTTTGTGGAATTTTATCATGTGGAATAGTCAATTTGGGTGACCGAATGATGAAATTTTCGTAGAAAAGGATATCGATATCTATGGTCCGATTGGCATAGTCACCACCCTTTGACTTTCTCCCTAAATCCCGTTCTATTTGCTGGGTTTTTTCCAATAGCTCAAACGGAAGTAATAAAGTCTGAACTTCTAAAACACTGTTCAAAAACCAATTCAAATCAGAATTTCCCCATGGTTCAGATTCATAATAACTACTTTTATTCTTAATGACGCCAATTGATTGTTGAATAAAATACTCAGCCAATTTCATTATCTCATTTCGATTCCCCTCATTGCTCCCCAATTGCAAAAAACAGGTTTTATACTCTTCTTTTCCTTTTATCATTTTGACTTACCATTAATGTATTTTAGTAGAAGTATCCTTAAAAAAGGCAGTACTTTTAACCTCTAAATACAAATTAACTGAAACAATCGATTTATGAAACAATTTTTCAAATTCATGTTTGCCTCAATGCTCGGAATGTTCTTGACGGTAATCATATCACTCTTCATACTAATTGCAATAATTGGTGGCATAGTGGCTGCTGCGGGCAGCACACCTGTTACTTTTGTGGCAGACCATTCGATTCTTCACATCCAACTGAATGAAGAAATAAACGACCGCGCCTCAAAAAATCCGTTTGAAAATTTCGATTTTAACACTTTTGAAGCCAAAAAAACAATCGGCTTAAACGAAATAAAAGCTAGTTTAGAAAAAGCAAAAACAGATGATAAGATAAAAGGTATATTTCTAAACCTTAGCCAACTGCAAACTGGACTGGCTAATATAGACGAAATTAGAGTAGCCCTATTGGACTTCAAGGAGAGTGGAAAGTTTATAATTTCTTACAGTGAAAACTATTCTCAATCAGCTTATTTCTTAAGCACCGTAGCCGATAAAGTATACTTAAATCCGCAAGGAGAGCTTAGGTTTCAAGGTATGACCAGCCAAATTATGTTTTTTAAAGATGCACTTGAAAAGTTAGATATTGAAATGCAAGTGATTCGACATGGCAAATTTAAAAGTGCAGTAGAGCCATTTTTAATGAATGAAATGAGCCCATCCAATAAAAAACAAATGAGCACATTAGTCCATTCTATTTGGAATGAAATGACGGCTGGGATATCAGCTGCTAGAGGAATCTCTCAAGATCAATTGAATGCTATCGCAGACAACATTTCAATTCGATTACCTGCGGATGCATTAAAACATCAATTAGTTGATGCGCTTAAATACGAAGATGAAGTAATGCAAGAGTTGGTTGCACTTTCTGGCATTGAGAAAGACGAACCTAAACTGATTGAATTATCAAAATACAAATCTGCGGCTGGAAAAGAAAACACCGATGAGGATGAAGATGAAGATCAAATCAAAAACGTTAAAGAGGAGATTGCTATCATTTATGCTGCTGGAGAAATTAGAGGCGGAAAAAGTAATGCTGAAGTTATGGGTAGCGAAACTATCGTTGAAGCGATTAAAAAAGCCACTAAAGACGAAGATATCAAAGCAATAGTCTTAAGAGTTAACTCCCCAGGAGGAAGCGCATTAGCCTCAGATGTAATGTGGAGGGCTATAGAATTAGCTAAAGCTAAAAAACCAGTTGTGGTTTCAATGGGTAACTTGGCCGCTTCTGGTGGTTATTACATTTCATGTGGTGCGAACAAAATTTTCGCACAACCTAACACTATTACTGGCTCTATTGGAGTGTTTGGAGTAGTGCCAAATTTCAAAGGTTTAATCAACAACAAACTGGGTGTCTATGTAGATGGAGTTAGCACCAATAAACACTCTGACATGATGATTAATACATTCCGACCATTAGATACTGAAGAAACTGTTGCAATCACAGAAATGGTAGAATCAATTTACGATGATTTTATTACCAAAGTGGCAGCAGGAAGAGGAATAACCAAAGCTGAAGTGGATTCAATCGGACAAGGCAGAGTATGGACAGGAATCGATGCTAAAAGAATTGGACTAGTAGATGAAATAGGCGGCTTAAATGATGCTCTAAAGTCTGCTGCAAGCCTAGCAGGCATCGAAGCCTATGAAATAAAAGAATTACCTCGACAAAAAGAGCCTATTCAACAATTAATGGAAGACTTGAGTATGGAGGCAAAAACCTATCTTCTTGGAGAAAATTTAGGAAGCACATACCACTACTTTAAAAGCTTAGAAGAAGTTTCAAAACGTCAAGGAATAATGACTAGGATTCCTTTTGACATGAGATTTTACTAGTCTGTTTTAGTTGAACAATTTGAGAAAGCGTTGTAAAATTTACAACGCTTTTTTTATGCTTATTTCTCAATTGTTAAGTTGAAAGTCGGATTTTACAAGTATTTTTAAAGCAAATAAAAAACTAGATTCGAATGGCCCTGATTAATTCTTTGATGTCTTGGATAATGAAAAAGCGCATGCACCAAATAGAGTTGTTCATGAAATATCCAAGTGAAGTCCAAAACGAGTGGTTTGAAAATTTGATCTATAATGGTCGTCATACTGAATGGGGTAAAAAACACGGCTACACGAGTATAAAAACTCCTGCAGATTTTGCCAACCGTGTTCCAGTCCAGTCGTATGAACAATTAAAACCTTTTATTGACCGATTAAAAAATGGAGAACAGAATATTTTATGGCCTTCTGAAACCAAATGGTTCGCTAAATCATCTGGCACTACAAGTGACAAAAGTAAATTTATTCCGGTCACTAAAGAAGCTCTTGAAGATTGTCATTACAAAGGGGGTAAAGACATGTTATCTCTGTATTGTAACAATTATCCCGAAACCAATGTTTTTGATGGAATGGCCCTCATGATGGGGGGCAGTAGTCAATCCATAAGTGCTCAAAATGACTCTTACTATGGCGATTTGTCTGCTATTATTATAAAAAATTTACCTTTTTGGGCAGAGTATTTGAGAACTCCTGGAAAAGAAGTAGCTCTATTGGATAACTTTGAAGATAAGCTAAGAAAAATGACTGAAATTACAGTCAACGAAAATGTCACTAATTTATCCGGTGTTCCATCATGGACTCTAATTCTATTACATAAAATCATTGAAAGCACGGGTAAATCCAGCATTTTGGACATTTGGCCTAACCTTGAGGTCTTTTTTCATGGTGGTGTAAGTTTTACACCCTATCGAAAGGAATTTAAAAAACTGATTCCTTCAGACCAAATGCATTACTTGGAAACCTATAATGCTTCGGAAGGTTTTTTCGGTATACAAGACCAAAAAAATAATTCTGACCTACTATTAATGCTCGATTATGGCATTTACTACGAATTTATTCCCGTGAGCGAATGGGAAAAAGAACACCCTAAAACTATAGAGTTAGATGCTGTAGAGCTAGGTGTAAATTACGCTATTGTAATCACTACCAATGCAGGGCTATGGCGATACAAAATTGGAGATACAGTAATTTTCACTTCAAAAGACCCCTATCGTATTCGAGTAAGTGGAAGGACTAAGCATTTTATCAATGCATTTGGGGAGGAGCTAATCATAGAAAATGCCGAAAAAGGTTTATTCGCTGCATGTGAAGCTACTAATGCAAGTATTAAGGAATATACTGCTGCTCCAATTTTCTTAAAAGACAAAGAAGCAGGGGGGCATGAATGGTTGATTGAGTTTACAACTCCTCCCAATAATATTGAAACATTTACAGAAGTATTAGATCAAACTTTACAAGATATTAATACAGACTATGCTGCCAAACGCAAAGGCAACATGGCACTAAAAAGACCGTTGATTAGAGTAGTGAAATCAAATACTTTTTTCAATTGGTTGAAGGATAAGGGTAAGCTAGGTGGTCAAAATAAAGTTCCGCGACTTGCGAATGAGCGAACACATTTGGAACAAATATTGGAATACAACAATTAATATGAAGCAGCTATTTTTACTGTTTATTCTTTTCCTTGGTTTACATGGATTCGCTCAGGAAAACAGGCTTATCACTACCATCGACTTACCCATAAAGAATTGTAGGTTGGCCACAGACAACTTAGGAAATGGATATGTCTACGATCTCAATACTATCATAAAATACAATCCTAACGGCGATTCAATAGGCACATATAGCAACAATAGACTAGGCAACATCACTTCTGTCGACGTATCTAATCCATACAAGATACTGGTCTTCTATGCGGACTATTCTATCATCGTATTTTTAGATAACTTTCTAACTGCAATGGAGTCACCTATTGCGTTGGATCGATTAGGCTACGATGCAGTAACCCTAGCTTGTTCGTCACAAGAAAATGGATTGTGGCTTTTTGACCGACTCCAGCAAAAACTTATAAAACTAGGGAAAGACCTATCAGTCACTAACAAAAGCATTAATCTTAGCCAATGGGTAGGCAGTCAAGTTAATCCCAAAAGCTTAATAGAACAAAACTCAATAGTTGCAATCCACCTTTCAGATAAAAGTGTCATTATCTTTGATCAATTTGCCACATTTGATAAGGTTTTATCGATAAAAACCTCAAGCGATCTGCAAATCATTAATCAAAATATAATTTACCAAACGAAAGACACTTTATTTCAATACTCTCCCAAACAACCGGAGGCTTCTCCAATGACACTTCCAATAGCTAATTCCAAAACGGCAAAAATCAGTAAAGATCGACTGCTTTTATTAAAAAATGAAAAGCTATATATTTACCATTATTTACCAAACAAAAGTCAGCGAATTTCAAAGTAATATCGACTCGAAATTTGTACTTTAGTAGGACTTTAAATATCAATTTATGCACATAGCAATTGCCGGAAATATAGGTTCAGGAAAAACAACTTTAACTTCACTTTTATCAAAACATTACAACTGGGAAGCGCATTACGAAGATGCAGATGAAAACCCCTATTTAAATGACTTTTATAATGACATGCAGCGTTGGTCATTTAACCTGCAAGTCTATTTCTTGAATACACGATTTAATCAAGTTTTAGAAATTAGAGAAACAGGCAAGAAGGTTATTCAAGATCGAACCATTTTTGAGGATGCTTATATCTTTGCGCCTAACTTGCACGCCATGGGCTTAATGACTACTCGTGACTTTGAAACTTACTTTAGTTTATTCAAACTGATGGAAGGCTTTATTCAACCGCCAGATTTATTAATTTACTTAAGAGCATCCATTCCTAAGTTGGTCAACCAAATACAAAAACGAGGGAGAGAATATGAAGAAAGTATTCGGTTGGACTATTTAAAACGACTAAACGAACGATATGAAGCCTGGATTAGCACCTACGCACAAGGCAAGCTATTAATAATAGACGTTGACGACAATAACTTTATAGAAAACAGTGAAGATTTAGGAAAAATCATTCAGAAAATAGATGGTGAGATCCATGGATTGTTTTAACGATATACCCTTAAAAAAGAATGCCCGACTTTGTAAAAAGTCGGGCATTCTTTTTTTCGTTTACTTTCTATTAATTAGAAATGGAAGTTAAATTTGATATTAAATCCTGAAGCGTCCGTATCTAATCCAAACCCTGTAGCTTTAGTACCCGTATCAACAGTTGTAGATGTTGTTCCAGTTGGCTCTAGAGATTCAGTAGTGGTTTCTCCATACCCACGAGTATTGAAACCTAAAGCATAACCGTACTCAGCACCAATAGACATCTTTGGTGCTATAAAATACTCTACTCCAACGAAAGCTCGAACCGTAATTCCAAATCCAAAACCATTCTTTACCTCTAGCGTACGAGTCAATGTGGAATCATCAATATCTTGCAAAGAATTGCCATATTCATTCTTGAACTTGCTAGAATTAAGATTTACCAGAGCCTCGCCACCATAAACTCCTTGAAGACGACCTTTCCCTCTTCTCCACTCTTTACCTAATCCAAGAGTAACGTTGAAACCCGAGTTGGTTGTTTTATCCTCAACAAACTTTTCACCGGTGGTATCGGTAACATCTGCAACATTGTTAGAAATGGAATTATTTCCAAGACCCAGTCGAAAAGTAGCACGATACGCAGAATTCGCATCAATAAAGCGCTTCCCGTAAATAGAAAACGGACGATCTGGACTATAGCTAAATCAAGGAGAAGTGTTACCAAGGTTCCCATTAAACAGGTTTCCAGTGTAATCTAAAAATAGAGTAGCGTCTACACCAATGGCATAATCACCAGCTTCAGGCAGAATTGGCACTCCTTTCTTAGAGGTTAGCACTTCTTGCCCCATTGTTACACCTGAAATTAAAACAGCTGCAACAGCAAAAAACATTTTCTTTTTCATAGTTAAAAAGTTTTAGATTGTTAATACTGCAAGTTAATACTACCAGATACATGAAAAAATTAAAAAAAATAGAACTATCAATTGTAGATAAGTTTGGTTTTATTTCAAATGAACAGCAAAAAAACCCATCATAGTTTGGTATAAATCAATACGGTTTTCCTCTCTAGCAAATCCATGTCCTTCATCATACTTTACCATATAAGGAGTATTAATCCCTCGAGCTCTCATATTTTTTACTACTTGATCTGATTCGTCAATATTGACACGTGGATCATTGGCGCCCTGCACTACAAATAGGGGTTTCGTTATTTTATCCACATTCAAAGCAGGCGAAACTTGCTTCATTATTGCAATATCATCCTCATCATTCTCATCATACCACTGCTCATATACTTGACCTAAATAAGGTTTCCAATAAGGCGGAAAAGCCTTGAAAAACGTAAATAAGTTGGAAACGCCTACATAATCTACTCCACAAGTATACAAGTCAGGAGTTTTTACTAGACTTCCCAAGGTAGCTAAGCCACCATAACTTCCACCATATATCCCAATCTTATCCTCATCAACAAGACCTAAAGTTTTCACATAAGCAACTGCATCTTCTAAATCATCCAACATTTTTCGGCCGATTTGCTTATTCCCTGCCAAATAAAATTCCTTCCCATATCCTCCTGAGCCTCTGTAATTCACTTGTAAAGTCGCGTAACCTCTACTTGCGAACAGTTGAGTCTCTGGATTATATCCCCAATCATCTCTTGGCCCATATGGCCCTCCGTGCGGATTCACAATCATAGGAACTTTAGTTCCATTTTTAACAGCATTAGGAATTGTTAAGTATCCATATATAGTTAAGCCATCTCTTGAGGTAAACTTAATAGATCGCATTTCTGCCATATCTTCCTCTTTTAGTTGAGGCATTAAGTTGAGCACTTCTTTAAAAGCAACCTTACTAACATCATAGGTATAATATTTACCGTACAATTTATCACTAGTCACATAAATCAAGTATTTATCCTCTTCGTCAGTTTTACTTGAGATGTAAAAATCCTTATTCCCGAATTGCTTTTTAAACTTATCATTCAATTTTTTAGCAGTTTCACTAACAGGCTCGATATGGTATTTTTCTCCGTTATAATAAAAATAGTCCACTTCAAAATTCCTCTTTCGTGAGACACTCATCCCACTGACATCAAAAGTGGGATTAGAATATACTTTCTTGATGACCTTTTTTTCCTTAAAATCGTAGAGTACAATTTCTCGAGTATTGCTTTCAAGATTGGTCATTACAAATGCATCATTCTTATTCTCTGTCGTATAATCAAAGTCAATAATATAAAAATCATCTTTCCAAGTTGTGGTCAAAATTGGCTCAAATGGCTGATTCTCATCTAGGCGATAATTCAATACATATTCAGTACCATTTTGCTGTTTAGTAAACCCTTTAAGCACACCATCTTTATCAAAATCATATCCACTAATCGGGTTTAATGGATCATCATTGGTATATAATTTTTCAATCGCTGCTGTTTTGATATTGATTTTATAAGGCTCGAAAACTTGTGGATTATCCTTATTCATCAGAATTATCATAAAGTCCTTTTGCTCTTTTAAAGCGTTTAAAATATCCACTTTAACTCCCTCATAAGGTGTTAACTCTACTTGATTCTTACCATCAATATCTACTGCAAAAAGGTGATAATTCTCATCACCTCCTTTATCCATGATATAAATCAGTCGTGTTTCATTAGCCCATCCATAACCTCGAATCAATTCATCTTTTTCCTCAATCACTCTAACTACCTCATCGGTAATTGTATTTTTGGTGTATACATGTACTTTTCCGTTCTCTTCACGCTGTTTGTAAGAAACATATTTTCCGTCAGGTGAAAACTGAAAAGAAGATTGATTTGGTTTTTTGAAATAATCGGCTACTGAATACTTATACTTACCCGTTTCTTTAGCGGCTAGGGCTCCTAATTCTTCAGGTGTTGAAACTAACTTTGGGTCAACTTTCATTTTTGACTCATCTGTTTGCGCATGGATAGAGCATATAAGCATCAGGGCCATACTTGTTAAAATTATTTTTTTCATAATGGTTGGTTTTTTTACCAATTTAACCCCAATCTTCATTTTTCTAAAGTGAATTATTATGAATGGAGATTAAGCCATCAAATCAGAAAATGAGAGGGATAAACGGGAAATAAACCCATAAAAAAACCCGCTCTATGGAGCGGGTTTATCAATCAAATTGTTGAACTATTTCAAAGCAGATTTAATCTTAGCTTTTACCGTAAAATCATCATAAATAAATTTATCCAACAAAGAATTATCAAAAGATTTAGATTTATAACGTATTCCAAATTTAGTCCTATCAACCGTTACGTCAGCATGTGCTATCATCTTACCATTTTCAATATTTACCGCTACTGGGAATGTAATAGGTTGAGAAACACCTTTCAAAGTCAATTCCCCTTCTACTTGGTAGTTTTTCGGTGAAATTTCATTAATTGTTACCGACCTAATCGTAGCATTAGGGTGTTCTTCTACCCCAAAAAAATCATCACTCTTCAAATGTCCCACTAACTTTTGTCTTTCTTCCTCAGATGAAATATCCGAATTAGTAATACTTTGCATGTCAATTTCTATATCAAAATACACTAATTTACCATGATCCAGTTTAACCTGTCCATCTAGCACCGCTACATTACCGTTGTGAGAACCTCCTACTTTTTTACCTTCCCATTCTATCGATGATTTTTTGGCAACTATTGGAAATGCTCCAGTAATATCATTTGCAGCTTCCGTTATTTCAATCGCTGGAGCATGATCTGCGTGTATGGCACTACCACCTACATGAATGTGAGGAGCTATCACTAAAGAAACGATGGACATTAATTTGATCAAGATATTCATGGAAGGACCTGAGGTATCTTTAAACGGATCACCAACAGTATCCCCAGTTACTGACGCCTTGTGCGCATCAGAACCTTTATACTCCATTTTCCCATTAATCATTACACCTTTCTCGAAAGATTTCTTAGCGTTGTCCCATGCTCCACCTGCATTATTTTGGAAAATTCCCATCAATACACCAGAAACGGTAACTCCTGCTAACAAGCCTCCTAAAACTTCAGGACCAAATGTAAAACCCACTATAACTGGAACAATTAAAGCAATCGCTCCCGGCAACATCATTTCACGAATAGAAGCCTTAGTTGAAATCTCAACACATTTCTCGTATTCAGGCTTTGATTTGTATTCCATAATACCTGGAATCTCTTTGAATTGTCTACGAACCTCATTTACCATATCCATGGCAGCTCGACCTACTGCAGCGATACACAATGCGGAGAATATAAATGGGATCATCGCACCAACAAACAAACCGGCCAACACATCAGCTTTATAAATATCGATGGAATCAATTCCAGACAATCCAACAAAAGCAGCAAACAACGCCAAAGCCGTTAAAGCTGCTGAAGCGATAGCAAACCCTTTTCCCGCAGCAGCAGTAGTGTTTCCTACAGCGTCCAAATTATCCGTTCTTCCTCTTACTTCGTCAGGCAATCCACTCATCTCTGCGATACCTCCTGCATTATCAGCAATGGGGCCAAATGCATCAATAGCCAATTGCATAGCGGTGGTAGCCATCATACCTGAAGCGGCAATTGCAACACCATATAAACCTGCAAATTCAAAAGAAATGTAAATACCTGCTGCTAAAGTTAAAATTGGAATCACTGTAGACTCCATTCCCACAGAAAGCCCTCCAATAATATTCGTGGCATGGCCTGTAGAAGACTGATGTACAATTGAGTTTACCGGCTTCTTTCCCATTGAGGTATAATACTCAGTAACAACACTCATAATTGCTCCAACTACTAAACCAGTTAGAATAGCGAAATACACTTGCATCGAAGTAAATTCCTCTCCTCTAATCTCCATCGTGGAAGGCAACAAATAATCCACTAAAAAATAAGACGATACTGCAACCATAACCATGGACAACCAGTTACCCATATTCAATGCGCCTTGAACATTTCCATCTTCCCCTTTTATCTTTACAAATAAAGTTCCTAGAATAGAAAATACAACTCCCAAACCTGCTACCACCATTGGCAATAAAATAGCTGACATACCATTAAAATTGTCAGTCATTTTAATCTCAACACCTAAAACCATAGTTGCTAAAATAGTAGCGACATAAGAACCAAATAAATCAGCTCCCATACCTGCTACATCACCCACATTATCACCTACGTTGTCAGCAATAGTTGCAGGATTTCTAACATCATCTTCTGGAATTCCGGCTTCTACCTTACCCACAAGATCAGCACCCACATCAGCTGCTTTGGTATAAATACCTCCACCAACTCTTGCGAACAATGCTATAGACTCAGCACCTAAAGAGAATCCTGCCAATACTTCAATTGCTAGGATGTAACTTCCTTTATCGGTCATCATACCTTCAGGACCAAACATGGCCAACATTACGATAAATAATCCACCAAGACCTAATACTGCCAAACCGGCAACACCCAGTCCCATTACTGTTCCTCCAGTGAAAGAGACTTTCAATGCCTTTTGTAAGGAAGTTCTTGCAGCTTGAGTTGTTCTTACATTAGATTTCGTCGCGATATTCATTCCTAAATATCCTGCTAAAGCAGAAAGAAATGCTCCAATAATAAACGTAATCGCAATTACAGGATGAGTTTGAGGATGATCGGGATCGGTCATAGTTCCTGACCAAGCCAACAAAATTGCAGCAATCACTACAAAATAGGCCATCACTTTCCACTCTGCTTTCAAAAAAGCCATGGCTCCATCGGCAATGTATTTTGCCAACTCACGCATATTGTCATCTCCAGTTTCCTGCTTATTCACCCATGCTGATTTTACAGCCATGACAATCAAACCTAAAATCCCTAATAGAGGAACTAGGTATAGTAATAAATCTCCCATACGATATAATTAATTATTGTTAAATTTTATGAAAAAAAGACCAATTTAATCTTTTAAACGACTTCTTCAAAAAAAAATAAGCCAACCCTTTTGAAGGATTGGCTTATTTACAGGTATTTTATTTTGATTTATTTCTTCAAGTACATCGTTTCTTTCACCGCTTTCACCACCTTGGACACATTTGGCAAAAACTCTTCCACAAATACATTGGCATAACCCAATGGTGTATCAGCGGTATTAATTCTTTGAATTGGAGCATCTAAAAAGTCAAATGCTTTTTTCTGAACCATGTAGGTCAATTCCGTAGAAATGTTTCCAATCGGCCAAGCTTCCTCAATAATAACCAAACGATTGGTTTTCTTTACAGAGTTAATTACTGCTTCATAGTCAATCGGACGAATTGTTCTTAAATCAATAGTCTCTGCCTCGATTCCTTCTTTGGCTAACTCCTCTGCAGCTTCGTTCATCACTTTTACAATCTTTCCAAAAGAAACTAAAGTGACATCGGAACCTTTTCTAGTGATGTCTGCAACACCAATAGGAATCACATATTCACCTTCTGGAACTTCACCTTTATCTCCATACATTTGTTCTGACTCCATAAAAATAACAGGGTCGTTATCTCGAATTGCTGATTTCAATAACCCTTTCGCATCCTTTGGATTAGACGGCACAACGACCTTCAAGCCAGGAGTATTTGCAAACCAACTATCAAAAGCCTGTGAGTGCTGTGCTCCCAATTGACCTGCAGAGGCAGTAGGCCCTCTAAAAACGATTGGCACATTGTACTGACCACCACTCATTTGGTACATTTTGGCCGCTGCATTTACGACTTGATCAATTGCGACCAACGAGAAGTTAAATGTCATGAATTCAATAATCGGACGCAAACCATGCATGGCTGCTCCGACACCAATACCGGCGAAACCTAATTCTGCAATAGGTGTATCAATAATTCTTTCTGCACCAAACTCGTCAAGCATACCCTGACTCACTTTATATGCACCATTATACTCAGCAACTTCTTCTCCCATCAACACAATGCTCTTGTCATTGCGCATCTCTTCACTCATTGCCTCTCTAAGTGCCTCTCTAAATTGTAATGTTTTCATACTATATATAAATAAGGTATTGCTTCAAATTTAATCGCCTGCAAAAATAGAAAATTAAAACGTGGTTGACAAAGCTTAAAAGAGGTGTAAAAAATAATTTTAAATCAAGCTGTTTAATTGTGGTTTAAAACTCGATCGATTCATTTCTTTATAAAATTAAACACTCTTAGAATACTATAAATTATTTGTCACATTGAGCGAGATGTTTACATTGAGCAAATCCGAAGTGAAATGTTGGACAAATAAAAATAAAGTTGTTTTTACTCCTTTTTCTTTTGGCTTGACCCAAAATGAAACAAAAGGTCAAGTCTTTGAAAAAAATAAATTCCCCCTCTTCCTAAAACTTAACTTCGGCGGAGTGATTTCCTCTTAAAATCGGAACTTCTCCGTCTCTCTAAAGTTTCACTTTGAGTTCTAATTCATTTCTTTCAAGGCCAGTCGCTTCGATTAATCAGTTATTATTTAATTCCATTTTTTGTTCATTTACTTTTTGAAGAATTAGACAATTGATACATTGTTACATTAACGCATTGATTCATTATCCCATTTACTTCTTCACAATCTTCAACACTTGCTTTTCTTTATTGCCAACAATGGTTAAGAAATAAATCCCGGGCTCTATTTCATTAAGCGGAATTTGTTGTTGGATTGCATTTACATCTAATGAAAAGCTTTTTACTACTTGCCCTTTTATGTCTAATAACTGTGCGGTGTTGCTGATTGGTTTTCCGATCAGGTTAGTGAATTCAGCAGCAGGATTGGGATACACCAATACGCCATTTTCTGCAGGAATGTAATTGTTTTTTATGCCTACTGGAATGCCTTTGCCGCAAGGCAAATCATAACGAGCAAGGAATATATCATTTCCTCCTGCTGCAATTAATGTATCTCCATTCACATATAAGGTATCGCTAAAAAAACCAGCCACATAAATAGTGGAATCTACAAATGTAATCTGCTGAATGCCATCAACAGAACCAAAGGTGTAAAGGAAATCTTCACAGATAAAGTTACCTTGCCGATCGAATAATGCAAAATAGTTATCGGAGTTGGTAAACCCACTACTTTTACTCACACTCTCCATATAATTGGTCGTGCCTGAGAAAGTCATTTTTTTGTCAAACTTCCCTCCAATTGCCATAAAATCTTTATTGGCAGCAACCGAATAGCTAACTGAATATTGGCTCTGTGTGCCTGAATTATGCTTTAATCCTATAACATTCCCATTATTGGAATTCAACATTAACAATACACTTTCTTGAAAAGTTTTGTTGTTGGTTTTGTACTTATGACTTCCAAAAGAAACAGTATCTACCTGAAAAGAAGTTACATTTATGGAAGCTAAAATAGTATCTCCTAAAAAAGTGGCACTTGTAATTGGATCATACGAATTTTGACCCACAAAACTCCATTTGTAATGGGCATTGGAATCTATCGCCAATATAATTCCATTGGCGACATTTTGTCCATTAAGGATTATGGTATCGTTCAGTAAAAAAAGAGTGTCGCTTTGAAAAGAACCATGAAAATAAAAATTCTTATCCACATCTGAACTGGTCCTAATAAAAGGTAATGAATTATAATCTCTAAATGGTAATCTTTTTGCCTTTATATAATCTCCATTTGAAGTAAATTCTGCATCATACCATACATCATCAATGGTATCGGATTTAAAAATTACTTGTTTCCTACAAGAAATAAATGTGTAATGAAGTCTGTTTTGCTGGTCCAGGTATAGTTCACCATTAAAAGCACAAACAGTATTATTTGACAGTATAGAATCAAACCCAAATGGCTTGTGCCACAGCAACTTTCCAGAAGAATCTAATTTAGCAATAAAAGTTGTAAGACTGTCATTTGAAATTCTTTTTTTGTTAAAAGTATGTGGCAATCGAAAGGAATTATAGCTTAACCTGCCGGCGATAAAAGTATTCCCAATTTTATCAGTTATTGAAGCATAGATAACATCAGGGTTTCCACTTCCAGCATATTCGCTCCATAAGTTTTTACCAGTTGAACTATATTTGGCTACCCAAATGTCTTCTTTGCCATAATTGTGCAACAATGGAAAAAAATTACTGTCGTAAAGCACATTTGCTGCACTGTCGCGCTGGTAAATGTCTGTTATAGTTCCTGCAATGTAGATATTCCCCCATTGATCCGTTTGTAGACTACTCACTGTCTCTACCGGTGGATTCCTGTCCCCACCATAGTTAGTTGCCCACTGCCAACCGCCTTGGGCGGTGGCTATAGTAGGCAATAAAAAAATTAATAATAATTGGAGGTTTATTCTTGTAATGTATTTTTTGAGATTTTTCATGGGTTTAGTATTTGAAATAATTGCCCCAAACAACATCTAAAAAATTACCACTTGGCAAAAAGCTTTGTGCATTGGTAACATTCCAGTTATAAAACATTCCATTACTGACAACCGCATTGTAAAAGGCAACTTCTTCTGCACATACTGTTGTTGGTCCGTGAACAACTTGTGTTCCTTGTGCAAAGGTAATAATTGAAATCATTGAAAATAAAAATAGTAAAACTGACAGCTTTTTCATTTGACTTAAAATTAAGAGGTTAGTTGTTCTAAAATTAAATCAAACTTTAATACAAACCAAGACGGTTTTTTAAAAAATTAATCATTTCTAATCTTTTGTTAGTGAAACTCTTATAAAATCAGAGTTTTTACCATAGAGTAATTTTAATAATGAGTTAAAAAAATATAAATTAACGATACATTTAATGCCGATTACTCATTTTAAGAAAGAATCGTCCGGTTTTAGAAAAAATCTAAAAATAAAATTTCTTTTTCTTCTCTCTTTCCAATTTCAAAAAATCCGATATTATATGCACTTAAAATTTATTATGCACGAATAGTATTTTTATTTCTTTCTTTTTTAAATTAGTTTTGTGACTAGAATAATCAATTGAGTTCAAGTTTGGTTTGGATCAAAAACAAATAACTACATTGATTGTCTTATTAAAAAAGAATAAATCACTCAATAACAATAAGAAGATGAAAATATTAGTATGTATAAGTAAGGCTCCGGATACTACGGCAAAGATCGCCTTCACTGACAACAATACAGCATTTGATACTAATGGCGTTCAATTCATAGTAAATCCTTACGATGAATGGTATGCATTGGTGAGAGGCTTGGAATTGAAAGAACAAAACGGTGGAAGCGTAACTGTTGTTAATGTAGGATTGGCTGAAAACGAACCAATCATCAGGAAAGCATTGGCGATTGGTGCAGACGAAGCAGTTAGAATCAATGTAAATCCAACTGACGCATTACAAACTGCTAAAGAAATTGTAGCATTCGCAAAAGCAGAAGGATTTGACATGGTACTATTAGGAAAAGAAACGATTGATTACAACGGTTCTCAATTGGGTGGTATGATTGCTGAATTAATGGACATGCCTTATGTTTCTTTGGCTTCTAAATTAGAAATGGAAGGAACTACCGCAACTATTCATAGAGATATACAAGGTGGAACAGAAGTAGTTGAAGTAACTGCTCCATTTGTAATTAGTGCTGCAAAAGGAATGGCTGAAGCTAGAATTCCTAATATGAGAGGAATAATGGCTGCGAGAACAAAGCCTTTGAAAGTAGTGGAAGGATCAGGTGCTAATGCATCTACCACCATCGCCAATTATGAGTTACCTCCTGCAAAAGGAGAATGTCATTACATCGATGCTGATAACGCAGCTGAATTAATTGAATTGCTTCACAACGAAGCCAAAGTAATCTAAAAGAAAAAGATATGTCTGTTTTAATATACGCAAACACTGCAAACGGAAAAATACATAAGTCAGCTTTTGAGGCAGTGGCTTATGGAAGTAAAATTGCAGCTGACTTAGGAACCAATGCTACTGCAATTGTAATTGGTGCTTGCTCTGACGCTGAATCATTAGGCGAATACGGAGCTACAAAAATCCTACATGCTAACGATTCAAAATTCAATGATTTTGACCCTTCTATCTACACACAAGCGGTAGTAAAAGGTGCTGAAGCAGAAGGTGCTGATATCATTATTTTCTCTCACGACTTTTCAGGAAAGTCTATCGCACCAAGAGTGGCGGCGAAATTAGATGCTGGATTAGTTAGTGGAGCAGTAGATTATCCATCTACAGCAAACGGATTTACTGTTAAGAAAGCAGTATTCTCAGGAAAAGCTTTTGCCAACATTACCATCAATACGGATAAAAAAGTGATTTCTTTATTGCCTAACTCAGTAGATAAATCAGCAAAAGGTGGATCTGCATCTGTAGAGACTTTTAGCCCCGAAGTAGGTGCTGCAACTGTAAAAGTTAAAGAAGTAATCAAGGAATCGGCTGATCTTCCATTGACAGAAGCAGAAAAAGTAGTTTCTGCAGGTAGAGGATTGAAAGGTCCTGAAAACTGGGGAATGATTGAAGATTTAGCGAAGGAATTGGGAGCTGCTACAGCTTGCTCTAGACCAGTAGCTGATATGGATTGGAGACCTCACCACGAACACGTTGGTCAAACTGGGGTAGCTATTCGTCCGAACTTATACATTGCTGTTGGAATTTCGGGAGCTATTCAGCATTTAGCAGGAGTAAACCAAAGTAAGACCATTGTAGTAATCAACAATGACCCAGAAGCACCATTCTTTAAATCAGCAAATTATGGTATAGTGGGAGATGCATTTGAAGTAATTCCAAAATTGGTTGAAGCGGCTAAAGCGTTTAACGCTTCAAATCACTAATTTTATAGCCTATTTTAATATCAATAAATGGGAAGATAATTTTTGTCTTCCCATTTATTAATTTATATCTTTAGTGAAGGATTAGCTATGGGCAGAATGGAGAAAATACGGTTAGATATTATAGGATTATCTTATAGCCAAACCCAATCAGGGGCATATGCACTGGTACTTGGAGAGCAAGAAGGGAAACGAAGATTGCCAATTATTATTGGAGGTTTCGAAGCCCAAGCCATTGCCATAGAGTTGGAAGACATGACTCCTACTCGACCACTTACCCACGACCTATTTAAGAATTTTGCAGACGTTTTTGGCATTTCAATTAAAGAAATCATTATCTACAACCTAGTAGAGGGCGTATTCTATGCTAAATTAATCTGCGACAAAGATGGAAAAGAAGATTAATTTAGCATA
>Ga0209344_10000188_pt1 | contig 128665 bp, 109 predicted proteins | sample Cruoilmetagenom6_FD_187293 | JGI IMG/M metagenome (GOLD analysis project Ga0209344, IMG submission 187293) | Oil polluted marine microbial communities from Coal Oil Point, Santa Barbara, California, USA - Santa Barbara Oil Seep Sample 6 (SPAdes)... | ecosystem: Environmental > Aquatic >... | reverse complement strand
TTCTCGCGGAAGGACAAGCCCTCGCGTATCTCGCGTGGGGCGAGGCCTGGACAAACCCCGACGCCGCGAAAACCCATGCACGAGAAGCCATTCGCCTCACCCAACAAACCGGCAACCTTTTCGATCAGCAAGATGCCCTTGTTGCCCTCGCCATTGCCACAGCAGGCACTGGCACTGGCACTGATGAAGAATTCCATACTGCCCTGCACGAAGCCCAAGACCTTGCCTACCGAACCGGCAACCGCAGAAGCACACTTTACGTGCATTTCGCCCGCGCATGGCAGGCTGCCATCAAAAACGACGATCAAACCCTGAACCGTTCCATCGCAGAAATTGACAGCATCTCCAGCCTCGCAAAATCCCGCCAAAACTGGGCCGACATCGCTCGCGCCTGGCTGCCTGGTCAAACCCGCGAAACCACCGAGCTTGCCGCCCGCTGGGAATGGCTCGACAGCCCCGAGGACACGATGCGCCGCTGGCGAGAACTGCTCGACAACCGCAAAGCGCTTGCCGGTTAAAGTGTTTGCGGGGTGGGTGAAAGCCCTGTATGACCACAAAATTTTTGGCAGCGAAACTCTTTCACTGCGGGAATGGGATGTTTGCGGGACTGGGCTATGGACGGTGCCTTCTGTCTATCACTTGCGCTTTACTTTTTGACCGTTCCCGGGGATGGCTACGGCCGTCGCGAGACTGTGAAGCCTTTTTGATCCTTTGCGAAAAGGCTGTTGTCGCCGTTTTTTGCCGACCTGGGTGGTCCTGTTTTGGGGGCTTGTTTCGGGGGTTTAGGAGAGAGACAGGGCAAGGGCTCCGAGGACGACAAGGAGGCAGAGGATGATGAGGATGAGTGGGCTTTTTCGGTCTACTGCGAAAAGGCCACTGTCAAGGTCTTTTGCGACACGGTAATACCTTCGGACAGCGGAGATGAGGAAAATTGCGCCGAGGAGAATGAAGAGAATCCCGGTGTGGTTTTGCGTGTCTTCTTCGATGAGTACTTTGTCGAGCGCGAGTCCAAGGCCGATCGCACCTAGGGCGGTACGTACCCAGGCGAGAAAGGTGCGTTCGTTGGCGAGGTGGTCTCTGGCCCTGCTCCCTGTGGTTTTTTCTGTTGTTTCTGTTGGCATAGGGGAAAGAGTGTAGGCGTGGGTGGAGCAGTGTCCCCACATTGAGGGTTTTCTTGTTTGTCTGTGTGTTGAGGTTGTGAGTCCGGAGGTGTAAAAAAACCTGCCTTACAGGTTTGGTTGTCTCTCCTGTTCAAGGTTTGGTGGTGGTGTCCGGAGCAGGTGGGCGAGCATATTCGGAGACGGAGAGTAGGCGATCCCTGTGGCCTTTTTTGTGGAAAACTTGTTGGGTGCAGGTGAGGCCTGCGGTTTCGAATTCGCGAAGTTCTGAAGGGCTGAGTGGCCAGGGGGGCATGCCGAGTTCGGTTTCTTCTTCGCGGGCCAAGGCGACAACGAGAACTGTGCCGGATGGGGCGACGAAATCGGCAATATTTGCGATGACCTGAGCGCGTATCCCGATCGGGAGGGCTTGTATGGTGAAGACTTCGAGCACAAGGTCAAAATCTTGGTGCCATGCTGGTGGGGGGGCAAGTAGGTCGGCTGTCCGATAGTCCACGCTGGATGTGGGGAATCTTTCGCGGCACCATTCTATCGCGTGGGTTGATATGTCGAATGCGGTGACGTGATAGCCCAGTGCCGCGAATCCTTCGGCGTCGTCACCGAGACCACAGCCGACGATGAGAGCGCGTTTTCCTTTGCCCTCGAGCAGTGCTGCTGTGGGGTTGTGTTCACGCCAGAGTCGTATGCCAGGATGCTCGCCCATATGTGCCCACGGAAGCTGCTCTGGGTTACGTGCTGCATAAACTGTTTCAAACATCTGCACCATTGCTTCTTTGGAAGGAAGCTTTACTGCGTCGGATTTTGGGTGATTGTCCATGTGGTCGAGCCTACCCCTGTGGCCTATCCCGCGGCTTGCTCAGGGTTTTGTTTGTGGTTTTCTGCTGCTACTTCCCTGTGACCTGAAAGGGTGAGAAGAGGGTAACAGGAGAGGGAATGTGGCGCGAGCGGGGCACGAGAAAACAAGAAGCCGGGCGTTCTTTGCTTGTGTGGGGACGGGCAAGCGAGTGGCAAGTGCGACGCGCTTCTTCCCGGCATCTCTGCAGTTACAGTGCTTCGCGTAGGTGCTCTGCCGCTGTTTCCGGGCTTATTGTGACGATTCTCACTCCGGTTGCGAGTTCGAACCCGGCGGCAATTGAGGTGCGGGGCAGAATGCGCACATGCCAGGGGGCGCCTTCGCCGGTCTGATGGAGTGGGTCGCGCAGGACAAGGTTGATTGCGGGGTCATTTGCTGCTGTTTCGATACGGCGTGTGGTGCGGGCAAGAAGTGTTGCGAATTCTGTGATATGGGGGGAGTCGGCAAACGCGCCGTGTGTCGTGTTGTTGGCTGTGCTTGGTGTGGTGTGCTGTGGTGCGGGTGCGATCCAAACTTCGTAGGGGACGCTTGCCCAGTATGGCGCCCATGCCACAAGGGAGCCTTCGCGATCGATCATGCGTGGGCCGTTTTGTTCGGCTTGTACTGTGGCTTCGAGCAGGCAGCCTTTGTGTTGGGCTGTCCAAACCTGGAGCAGTGTGATCTCGTGTTGGACGGCAGGGGGCACGACGTCTGTGGCAAAGAGCTGGGCGTGTGGATGCGCGAGTGAGGCGCCTGCTTCTTTTCCTTCGTTCACGATCAAGGTTGTGGCGGCCCATCCTTCTGCCCGATGGGCGTGCAAGCGTTCTTGCCAGATGGTGACGGTGTTTGCGAGCGCGTGGTCGGAGAGGGTGCAGAGCCTCCCGGTATGGTCGGGGGAATGGATCGAGACTTCATGCAGGCCGCGGGCAGGCTGGGAATTGCAGGGCAGGATTTTGCTGCTGGAGAGGATGTCCGGGGTACTGGTATCTGGGGTGCTGGAGTCCGGGGTGGAGGTATCCGGGGTGAGCGCAGGGTAGAGGTTGGGGATGACGCGTGCTGTCCAGCCTGGCGTATTTGGCGCGCGGTCTTTCTGGTCCTCTTTTGCGTGTGCGGCAATTTCGGGTGGGGTTTGGTCTTCGTTCCCTGAGCAGAAAGGACAGTTCTTGTCATGGCTGGGGTTTGTGTCGTCGGGTGGTGTGTGGGCAGCGTGACGACGCGCGGTGTGAGGTCGCCGAGAACGCCCTTCAGCCACAATGACAGGGAGCCCAAAAGGGTTTGAACGGTAAGCATTTCTCATCTTGTCACCAGGGGGGTCAAATGTGTCGGGTGGCTTGGAGCTTTTGCCCCAAGCCAGGGGGGAGGCGAAGCTGTCGGAGGAGAGAAAACAGTGAGTCATTGTCGTCTGCTGCATGCTGGATGGTTTTTTGTTGTCGGCCTTTTGCCACTGTTTCCCGCGCGGGCGTGCTGTCTATTGTGGCGCGTTGTGGCGCGTTGTGAAGTGCTCTATCGGGTGTGGCATGCCGGCATATAGGGAAAAGCGACTCTCTCTCTTTGTATGCGGCTGTATGCAGCCCTTGCTGCGGGGAGAGAAAGGAAGAAAGCCTGCATAGCGGGTGTGGTGTCGCGGCGCGTCTCAGGGTGAGTGGTCGGGGTGAGTGATCAGATCGCGGGGATCATGGTCGGGGTGTCGAGTCTGCTTGGGGTGTCGATCACAGGTTGGGGGCCAACAGGGTCGGAGAGCTGCGTGATGTCTGTCAGCACAATTCCTGGCATTTCCCTGTAGAGGATGGCATTGCCGGAAGCGATGACATAGTTGCGCTTGTGTCCGGTGTAGCGCGTGCTGAGGAGTTGCAGGAGCAGAGTTCCCTCGGGAGAGTTGCGTTCCGGGATCCAAAGGAAAAACTGTTTTATTTCTTTCCCCCCGCAAGGGAGCAATGCCCCTGAGGGTTTGTTTTGCGGTGGGTTTTGCAGGTCACAGAGGACCTCGATTTTCTTGTCGTTTTCTGCCGCGGAAAGGATTTTTTCGTAGTCGAGCCGTACCGAAAGGGTTGGAGATTCTGATCGGCGATGTTCCTGCACCTGGCTGTCACGTAAAGCCCACCAGGGGAGGAGGACGTCGTAGGGGCGAGTCGGGCCGTCTGCGTTGATGCTGGGGTCCCATACTCCTTGGCGGTGCGCCTGGGCGTGGGCTTCGGCTTTGAGGAACTCCTCATGGTACAAGCGAGAACGCCCGTATTTTACGAAGTGGGGGCTCCATCCTGTTTTGATGGCTTCGAGGTTGTAGTGCACTCCGTCCTTGTGGACATAGCAGAGGAGGCGTCCATAGTTTCCGCGATGTCGTATGAGGCATTCTTCAACGGAGTGGTTGGTGTCGAATTCGATGTCGACCAGGGTGCTTTCGTGTGGAATTCCGTTTTCGTCAGTGTTGAAAAAGTCTTTTGCCCAGAGGGACGCGAGTCTTCCCGCGTTGGTTTTCGGTTTTGTCGGAGAAACGTTTCTGACTTCTTCTGTGTCGAGCAGGGCGAGTCGCAGGGTTGTCCGGGTGCCGTTGAGGTCGACCTGAAGAGTGTCGCCGTCGCTTACTTTTAAAACAGAGAGATTCCGGATGATTGTGCCGTGCATTCGTGCTCCTTTTTCCTCTGTCAATGGTGGGTGGGGTAGAGGGGAAGTAGTGGGAAAAATGATCAGGCGAACGATAGGGAGAAGAGTGACTATATGCAATAATAGTGTATGTAACTCCTTTCTCTTGGAAAAAAGCCTGCTGCTTTTTGCCTGGCATGCTATTCCTGGAGCAGGGATCTTCCCTGCCGAGATATTCGCTGCTGTGCAACGTGTGGCGAGTGTGGTGAGCAGCGGGTTTTTCAGGGCTTGATGAGATGTTTCGTGTCGAGAGGCCCGTGGTCTTTGCCGAAGTTTTGCAGCGGTGTGTTGTTGGGTGTTTTTCTCTCGTGTGGGTGGGTTACACAGTCTGGTGGGCTGTTTTGCTTCCGGTGGCTGCTTGCTGGAGGGGTTTGTGGCCTTGTTGGAGGAGTTTGTGGCAGGGCTGCTTTGCGCCGCAAGGGTTTTAAGAAAGAGCGGCTGATAGCCCGGCGAGGGTGAGGTCGGGTGCGAGGTCGTGCTGTTTTTCGAGAGTGACAAGCCAGGATGGGGCGGGCGCGTGTGCGTGAAGATCCTGTTCAGGGGCGTCGATTGCGTCGAAACAGCGCGCGGCGGCACTGGCGTGCGCATCGAAACGCCCGCGTGCGTAATCGGCGTTGGAGTTGTGGCCGATCAGAAAAGGCCAGTCGCTGCATTGTGCAAGGCAGAGCTCGCGAAATCCTTGGAGAAGCAGGCGTGTGCGTGTGCTGGGCACGGGGGTGGGGTGTGCCGTGTCAGGGTGTGCGGCATCGAGGTTTGCCTCTGCCTGCGCAAGGTGAGAGCGAAAACGTTCTTCCAGTTGGTGCAGGGTTTTCCACATGGAGGCTGTTTTCTCATTCTCCCAGATTGAGAAGTCTTTTCCGAGACCCCAGCTGCTTGCTGGGGGGAAAACGCGCCTGCTTTGGCGCTTGTCGAGAGATGTGACCTGGGCCTTTTGTCCAGCCACATTTGTGTGTGTGGTGGTGTGTGCAGTGTCGCTTGTGCTGTCGACGGTCTGACCAAAAGTGGAGGGGGTGATGGTGTCGTCATTGGCGAGGCGGTCAAGTAGCCGGTTCAGCCAGGTTGGGCCCTCGAACCACCAATGGCCAAAAAGTTCTGTGTCATAGCAGGCCACGACAATGTCTTCACTCGAATGTACCGACGAATGCAGGAGGGCGGTGAAATCTTCCACGTGCGCATCAATTGCGGTGTCTGCTTTTTCCGGGTCGTAGAAGGCCTTTTCCGGGCCGGGTAGTTCTTTGTCGGTCACGCGCCATGCCTTGAGGCCGGTTTCGCTGTCGAGCCGGTGGTACTCGCGGTAGTTGCCGTGGCCAGGGTAGCCTCCGGTGGGCGACCAGACCCGGTATGCCACGTCGAGGTCGCGTCCCATCACACAGACAGGGGAATCACCAACTTGCCAGACGCGACGCAGGGCGTGGGGGACTTCACATGCGAGCAGGGTGGGGCCGTCGAGCATGAAGTATTCCACACCGGTGGCGGCCAGGGCGTTCTCGATTCCTGGTCGGTATGCACACTCGGGCAGCCAGATGCCGCGGGGACGAATGCCGAGCAGCCGTTCGGTTTCGTCGAGGCCAAGTCGTACTTGGGCGCGTGCGGTCGTGTCGTCGTGTAACGCCAAATAGGGGTGGGCAAGCGGCCCGCCCAGCAATTCTACTGTGCCGTTGCAAACAGCCCGGCGAAAGCTGGGGAGCAGTTCGCGGTTATTCCCTCTGAACTGCTCCAACGTGCCATGGTAGCCTTCCCAAAGAAACCTTCCTACCCGGCGTCTGTCGGCGAATTCTCCCCGTTCTCTCCCTGCATTAGCCATGAGGGTTTCGCAGCGGAGCATGCCATTTTGCAGCCAGGTCTCGAATCGTTCGAGCAGCCCAGGGTCGGCCATTTGGGCGGTGATGAGGGGGGTCAGTCCTAGGGTGAGCAGGCTGTTGTGGCCTTTGTGATGCTGGGTTTCGAGCGCGTGCAAAATGGGCAGGTAGGACTCTCCCCATGCCTGAAAGAGCCATTCTTCTCCGAATGGCCATGTTCCCGCGTGCTTGAGCCAGGGCAGGTGCGTATGAAGGACCAAGACAAAGCGCCCGGGGGAAGTAGAGGACCCGGTAGACTGTATCCCGCTGTCCGCGTCAAGCGCTTTTGTCACTGGGTGCCTTTCGGGCAGTTGCCATGAGGTCGAGCGCGGTTGTTGTACTTTCCGGTCCGGTCAAATGAAAGTCTGCTGCGGTGACCTGCAGTACTTGTTGTGCTGCCCAGTCTGGTGGGGGTTTTCCAGCGAGCGCGGCATTGATGAGGGCATCTTGCAGGCCGGGAAAGGCATCATCAAGCCCGTTCACGCAGACTTGCGTAAAGGTTGTTGCAAGCAGCTCATTCAGTTCAAGAGGGCTGAACTCAATGATATGAAAAGGATTTTTTGGGCGTCCCTCGGGAGTGAAGGTGATGCGGTTTGGTGTCGCACAAACGAACAGTCCGCCGGGGGCAAGTACGCGAGCGCATTCTTGAATGTACGCCTGTGGGCTGGGAAGATGCTCTATTACTTGGAGGGTGAGTACCGCCATCACGGAGGCGTCAGGGAGGGGAAGCTGTGCCGTGTCTGCGCAGAAAAAGACGGGAGCAGGGTAAGAGAGATGGGCGTGTTGGACTGCCTGAGGAAAAATATCGACAGCCCAGACGCCAAGGCCTGTTGCCTCGGCAACCATTGCCGCCCCGTAGCCTTCTCCTGTGCCCGAATCGAGAATGGGGAGGGGGGCACTGCCTGATGTCGGGGCAGAACCCGGCGCAGAAGTTGAGGCAGAGGCCGGTAAAAAGTCCGGCAAAAAGTCTGCAAGGGCGTCGAGCGCGACCTGATAGCCGGCCCTGTGGCGTTCGAACCAGTAGGTCTCTTCTGGGATGCCCGGCAGGGTGCGTTCTCCTGTGAGCATGAGTGTGGGTGCTCCCGCAGCAGCGGGGTCAGGGGATAGGCGAGACGGGGGTCGTGCAGGGGAATTGTTCACAGGGCAAAACTTGTAAGAATAGAGGGCAGTTTTCGTAGTTTTGTGGGATCTCCATAAAAGGAGGGTTTTTGTGAGGAGACCTTGTTGAGGAGAGCTTACTGAGAGAAAGGGGAGGTGCTAAAGCCGGCCCCTGCACTCAGGTGGGTGTGCTGCGGGAAGAAAGGGGCGAATAAAAAGTATGTAAAGGTATTTTGTTGTGGTGTTTTGTGGGGTTTTTTTTGAGGAATTTCGTGTGTGCTTGTGCGGGAGTGGGGCAAGAAAAAGAGGTGGATTGTGTTTTTTGCAGGGAATATTCTGCCTGTGGCGAAATCTCGTTCAACCACGTAAAGCGCTTGGGAAACTCGTAAAGTGGTAATAAGTATATTGCCGTTTTGGCAATGAGGCTGATGTCCGAATGACGCCCACCTACGGCCTCTTGTTTGGCTTGAGACACTTGACACTTGTCAGAGTGAGCAGGCCGGCAGGGGCGCCCCGGCTGTCGTGTGGTGCAAGGCTCTTCGTTTCTCGTTGTGTCTTGTGCCATACGAACCGGTGGAGAAGCTCAGGTAAGCTGTCGCAGGGACAGAAAACCGAGAGACGGATTTGTTGCTGTCTTGTTCGCCAGAGAAAGCTGGAAGGGAACGAGTATGAGCGACGCTGCAGCTCAAGGCGAAAGTCTGGAAAAGTGGGACTCTTCGTCGTCTGTCGAGTTTGGCATGCAAAGGGTATTTCCGGAGGGAGCTTCCCCCTTCGCCTGGTCAGCCTTGGGCCCTGTGATCGAATACGCATTGCGCCGGGCATTCTGCCGAGAACTCGCGCTACTTCCCTGGCCCGCGTCGCAGCATGTCTCGGCTTTTGTAAAATGTGTAGATGGGCAGGCTCTGCTGTCCGATGACCTTTTTGTCACCGCAGCAGGCACGGCGAGGGCTTGTGGTCCGCGCACGAAAACGCGGGCCTTGCGTGTGCGCTGGATGGCAGAGCATCGCTGGGCGCCTTCGGCGCTTTCTTTTACTGATGCCTTGCGTGAGGGGCGCTCCTGCACCGATATCTTCGATCGCACATATGACGACCTGCTTTTTACCTTGGGGAAGCTGCGAGACTGGGTATTCTGCGTGTCGGAATATTTCGTTTCCAGTGCTTTTGCTGAGGTCACAGGCGAGAAAGGCCGCGATATTCACGAAAAAGACTTCGCTTGTGCCTTGGGTGGGTTCCCTGCGTTTTTGTGTGAGGCGCCGGAAACACCGTCACAAGACATGCTGGATTTGCAGGATCACAGCGTGGCAGGCGGGGGAAAAGGCAGTAAAACACTGCGTACTCTGTCTCGTGCAGTGCGTTTGACCTTTCGAGAGATTGAGATGCTTGTGATGGAAATCGCGCGCAGGCTTGCAGATTCCGGGTTTTTCTCCCACCCTGCAGACCTGGTGTATCTTGTGTGGGATGAGCTTCCGGTAGCGGTTTCGCAGGGAATACCCAAAGAAGGCCTGCAGTCCACTCTTATAGAACGACGTGCCCGCTTTCCTCTTGCGGCACCTTCCAGTTTTTTCTGACATTTCCCGGTTGTTTTGAAAGACCACATAAATTTGTAAGGAAAACATGAGATTTTCTCCCTCTGATGTCACAGTTTTCTTCTGAGGCGTTGTACAATCAAAGTCCACCCCTGGATACACGTGTTCCCCACCCACACGTGTTATCCATCCTGGTAGGCCCCGTTTCCCACCCACGGGGCCTACTTTTTTTCTCTGGTTTCTCCTGCTCCTGGTCCCTTTTCCCGAAATATCCGATGCAGATGTTTTGCGGCGGGAAGCACCGAGGCCCAAAATGGATGCATGAGAAAACCCCATGTGCCCTCTCCCCCTGGCACCAGTGTTTCTCCTTCTTTCGTTTCGACGCGAAGGCAGGCGTCTCCAGACACGAACATGTGCTTTGACGAGGCTGTGAGTGATCTTTGGCCGCATCTCGTGCGTTACGCGTCGACGATCGTAGGTGCTGTGGTCGCCGAAGATATTGCGCAAGAAAGCCTTCTTCGAGCCTGGCGCTATTTTGCGTCCTACGATGGGAAAGGAAGCTTTCGTGCCTGGATTTTGCGTATATGCCGGCGTTGTGCGATCGATTATTTTGAACGAGAGACACGAGAGCGCAAGAAAACCGAAGCGGCGGCAACGCTCGCGATGACTGCCAGCGTGGAGCGCCATATTCCGCAAAACGCCTTGCATGTCGAATTACTGATTGCTTCTCTGCCCAGCGAAGAACGCGAAGTCTTTGTTTTAACGCAGATTGTGGGGGTGAGCTACCAGGAAACAGCGGAGATTGTTGCTATTCCTATCGGAACCGTGCGGTCTCGTATCGCGCGGGCGCGTCGTCGTCTTGTCGCTCAGCTCAAAGCAGCAGAAGTATCGTGAATTGTGATGAATCCCAAGAAATCCTCTCAGCGTGGGTAGATGGTGAGATAGACGGTCTCGATGAGCTGGTGAAACCGCGCCTTGTCCGCCATCTCGTCCTCTGTGAAAGATGCCGGGAGTTTCGCAATGTGCTCTTTGCTCCAGACAGCGATGTTTTCTCTGTTTCTCCACTGCCCTCTCTCCCCCGGCACATCTATTTTCCGGGACTTTCTTCCCTCTTGCGTTGGTGGATGATCGCGCTTGGTGTCGGGGAAATGTCGATAGGCCTTCCGTGTCTTCTTGGCATATCAGTTGTGGCCTCCTCCGAGGCTTCTCTCACCCATATTGTGCGCGATGGGGTCGGGTCGGTGTTGCTGGGTGCGATTCTTTTGGTCACAGTGGCACGGCCTCGCTGGGCTGGTGCACAGGCGATTGCAGGCAGTCTGGTATTGATGGTGCAAGCGCTGGGCAGCATTTCTGACCTGGTGTCGGGACGTGTGGAATGGCGCTTTGAGGCGGTACATCTCGCGAGTGTTGCGGGAGTGATATGCCTCTGGCTGGCATATCGTAGGACGCAGCCCAGTGGGGTGACTGTTTCTGTTCGACACATCGAAAAAGTTTCGGGTTTCTAAAAGGAATGCCTTCCGAAAAGTCCCTGGTTCCTCATGATTGCTCCTTGAAGTATCTGTCCCCTGATACTTGCCTTGCGGTGTATACCTCGATGTTGTACAGCGCTGGATGTTCGGCTTGTCGTGGCAGGTCTCGCGTGTTTGGTAGCTGTATTGTATGATGGCAAGACGTGCGGAATTGCTTGCTGGTTTTCCTGTTTCCTGCGTCTTGTCTGCTCTTTCTGCTTTCTTGTTTGGCGTGGTTTTTCGTTGTCTTCCCGCTACTGTCAGTGCAGGCGGGTCGCTTCTTCAAGAGGTATGTAGCTTGTGTAGAAAGGCCTCGTGAGGTGGGCTTTCTCGTCTGAGATGGTTTTTTTTGCGGGTTTTCTCTTTTCGCATCAGTGCGCTTTTTCCGGCTGTTTTTCTGCAGGTGTAGCGTGCGGCCAAGCAGCGATGGTCTGTCGATTGTCATGCTGGTTTACTGCCAGAGACGCGCGCGCGATCTGCAGACGAAAAAGCCTGGAAAAAGATAAATCGCCGTGCGCAATCGCTGTCATAGAGCAATGGCCGAGACGGTAATTGCCAAAGACAACGTTTTGTGTGAACTTTTGAGGCGTGGTGACGGTCATAAGGGTTGATATGAAACGTTTGTTGTTCTCTCGATCTCAATGGAATCAGGCGGGAGGCTGTCGGTCAGGTATTCGTCTGACTTCTGCAGCCCTCTTCTTTGTGATGGGTGCCCTTGTTTTCTCTGGGTGTGCAGATGATGACGAGAGTGAAGAAGCTCGTCCAGTGGTGTCGCCTCCAACGAGCCTTCCGGGTTTGGGTGCGGAAGAAGATTTGCGCGGGGCGGTTCGGTTGCCTTCCTTACAGGCAGCGGGGTTGTCCTTGCCCGAGATCAACACTGAGCCTGGTGAGAGTGGAACGCTTGAAGACTTCAATTTTCAGGCGGCCCCGGGTTCGTTCGTGGCCCTGCATTTCGGTTTTGCGAATTGCCCAGATATTTGCCCTCTCACGGCACATGATTTGATTGCGGCACGCAAGTATCTGACTCCGGAAGAAGCAGAACGCATTGATCTGGCTTTTATCACGATCGATCCGAAACACGACACTCCAGAGAAACTTGCCGATTATGTGCGAGTGTTTTCCGATGATTACCGTGCGATGCGCACAGACGACACGGAACAGTTTGCGTCAGTGACAGACCAGCTTGGCGTGTATGTGAAAGAGGTGATGGACCCGGAAGCAGGGATCTGCACTTTTGCCCACACAGCCACAGTTTTTGTGCTGGATTCCAAGGGCGAAGTGGTTGTGGAATGGTCCTTTGGTCAGCCTGTCGAGCTCATGGCTGCAGATATGCGGATTTTGCTGGCTCGTGCCGATGCAGAGGCCGGTGAGTCTGCTACCTGACAAGCGCGCGACCAACACTCGTCTTCTCGCCCCCGTCCTGCCGTTTCCTGTGACCTCAGTGTGATGCTGGTCCTGGTGCTGGTGAGGTCATACTGAGAGGAAGAGCTGAGTAGCCCAGACCAGGGACGTTTGCTGTCGCTACGGACAAGAGTCTCTGGTCAGTTTCGTGTGGGAACGCGCTTTGTTCGAAGAAAAATCCCTAAAGACCCGTTTGGCATGTGAGTGGTGTGTGGGAGGAAAGTTGCAGGTCAATGGTGTGTGGAATGTGAATGGTGTGTGGGAGGAAAGTTGCAGGTATAGGACGCTTGTGTGTTCAGCCCGCCTGAGGCGGTGATGGAGTTTCTCTGTGCGTGGCCCTGCTGTTTGCATTTTTTCGGAAGTTTTTCGGAAATGAAACTGTCGTGAGCAGGTTTTCACGTGAGGGAAGAGACAAAGAAGCAGTCACGAGGAATCTCTCTGTGTTGGCGCGATCCGGATAGAGAGCAGAAGAAAAAGACAAGAGAGGCATGAAATGGGTTTTCGACGAGGGGTTTTCCGTTCGAGCCTGGCGATTGTGTGCGCGAGCACGCTGTTTCTTGCAGCGTGTGGGGACGATGACGAGGACAGCACTGCAAAAACCAGTGACGCATCTACTTCTGTCGCAGGGACCGTTCCTTCAGAAATCCAGATTAATGGTGCGTGGGCGAGAGAGCCGATCGGGCAGTCGGAAACAACTGGAGTGTATTTCACAGTTTCCAACCTTGGCGGCGAAGAGGACACTCTTCTTGAGGCTGGTGTGGATGAGAGCGTGGCGCAGAAGGCAGAGATACATGAGGTGGTTGCTGTTGCCTCCAACACAATGCCACCGTCAGAAGGCGGAGACGCGGATGACGCGGACGAAGGCGCAGATAAAGACGGGGAGAAAACCGGAGGTCACAACGTTGATATGGGGGACGTGATGCAGATGCGTGAGGTTGCTGCTGTGAACATCCCTGTCGGGCAGAGTCTTGTTTTTGAGCCAGGAAAATACCATGTCATGCTGATCGGTGTGAATCCTGAGCTTGCAGTACCAGACACTTTTGATCTCGTTTTGATTTTTGAAAAGGCCGGAGAGGTGTCTGTGCCGGTAGAAGTGCGGGCTGCCTGATTTTTCCTCATAAAACACTGTAAAAATTTTCAGGAAATGTCAGAGGGCAGCATTTCGCGAAGAATCTATGGCAATATGCATATGTGGAGAAGTTGGGTGTTGTCTTCTCTGCGTGCCCTTATGGGAGGGCAAAGCAAGGAGACCAGAGGTCAATGAGAGGTTTTTCCCCTAAGAAAACATGGTTGTATAATTTTTTTGCCGGGCTTCAGGCGCACTTGGAGAGCACGCGCCTGAAGCGTTTTTTTGGGAAATTCTTTGTTGGCTTTGCGTTTGTAGCCTTCGCTGCCGGGTGTGGAGGTACCGGTACGATGTCGCCACCAGCTGGGCGTGTGGTCGAGTCAGGGGTGGGAATAGTGCATCAGTTCGTGATCCCCGAGGGGACACATACGCGCATTGCCCAAGGCGAATCTCCCAATATTTTTCCTGACGAAATTGTCTTTGGAGTAGGGGAGACTGTGCGGTTTGTCAATGACGATAAAGTCGGCCAAACTATTGGTCCCTACTATGTTGCGGCGGGGAGTGTCCTGGAACAAACCTTTCGCGCCCCGCAGGTAATTGAAGGTATCTGCACAGCTCATGAAGATAATCGTATTCGTATTGAGGTTGTGGACCGGAGATCTTCGGTGTCATGATGCCCGGATTTTGCGGTGATGGCCGCAACCGTGTCGCGGTTTCCGTTGTCTTTGGGCGGCCTGTTTCCTCCTCGTCTTTTGCCCTCCTCGGCTGGGTCTATTCTGGCTGGGAAAATTGGGGAGAGTTGCTGAAAAATGCCCCTGGTGGGGTGCTTCTTGCGTCTGCTTTCTCGTGCAGGATGTAAAAATAGGTGATGGAAAGCTGAGGCAGTCAGGCGCTGTAGGGAACAATCCGGGTGTGAGTGTCGAGAGGTACGCACGTGCAGTATGGCTGATGTCGAGGGGGGTGGGCCGGGACAATGCAACAAAGAACCATGTATGAGTGGGCGGTAATTGCAGTAGCTACGCTTGCACACGTACCTGGTACCGACCTTGATGATTTGCCCTTTCGACTCGCGGGCATCGCGCTGTGCACTTTTGGTGTGACCCGCTTGGCCGGGGCCTTCTCTCGTCTTCCCGAACGGGTCGGAGGTATTTCTCTTGTTGGGGGTGTGGTTCTTTTTCTTTTTGCCTTGCCGCACCCACACGAGATGAGCCGGGAACGAAGTGAACTTGTTTCTCCAGGCAGTGTGGAAGTGTTCTTCCCTGTGGACGGCACGCGTCTTGCGACTTCGGTGATAGAGATTGACACACAGGTCAAAGATTTTGTGGTGATCGATGACCTGAGCGTGCAGGATGCCCGTCCTGGCTATGGCCATATGCATGTGCTCATCGACAACCTTCTGGTGCAAATGCCCGGTACCAGAGTGGCGCCTGTGTGCATCTCGCCCGGCGACCATACCTTGCAGGTTGTACTCGTGGCAGAAGACCATTTTGGGTTTGCCAACGAAGCAGACTTGTCAGACACCGTAGAAGTTATTGGCGCTCCCGATGGTTCTTGTCCTTGATTTCTTCTTCCCCTTCTCCTCATGTGTGCTGCCTGCGTTTCCTCCTGATTCCTCCTGGTCGCTTGCCTGCCTGAAAACAACGATCACCTCGAAGCTGCCCGAATGTGCTCGAAGGCGTGTGTTTTCCTTGTGTTGTGCGCAGTGTGTCGAGGAGTGTTTTTTGGGGGGAGAACCGGAATCAAAGGAGCGTTGCAGAAGTGTTGACGACGAGAAAACCAGACGCAAGCAGAGCAGATCAGAAAGGATATTCCATGATGGGAAAAATGCTTTTTCGCATATCATGGTCGCGAGATGATCTATCTTGACCATGCTGCCTCGACAAGTTTGCGACCCTGCGCGCGTGCCGCGATTGAATCCGTGTGGGATCTCGGGCCGGGAAACCCCACTGGTGCGCACACACGTGCGCAGGCCTTGCGCGCCTGTTTGGAGACCGGTCGAGAAGAACTTGCCTCTCTTTTTTGCGCTCCTGGTGACGCTCTCGATGCGTTTTTGTCGGCTGTTTCCCCGGGACAGATCATTTTTACCAGTGGCGGTACTGAATCAGACAACACAGCGATACTCACAGGGGCAGCACGGGGGATTGTGCTTGTGTCGGCAGCGGAACACCCGGCTGTTCTTGTGCCCGCTATTGCAGCCGGCGCGGAGCTGATACCTGTTGACACACAAGGCCGTGTTGATCTCGATGCTTTCTCGATGCTGCTCCGTCGCTGCGCAGGTCTGGGCAAAACAGCTGTGGGCCTTGTTTCTGTCATGGCTGCCAACAATGAGACCGGTGTGATACAACCGCTTGCAGAGATCGGCGCGCTGATTGCAGAGCTTGCTCCTGGGGCGATTTTTCATAGTGATGCCGTGCAGGGGTTTGGCAAAATGCCCCTTGATATGGCGGCGATGCGGCTTGATGCTCTTTCGTTGTCGGGGCACAAAATTGGTGGCCCTTTTGGTATTGGTGCGCTGGTTTGGTGCCCTGCTCTGGGACCAGTGCCCCTTTTGCGGGGTGGCGGGCAGGAACGGGAACGACGAGCAGGCACGCCCGATGCCGCGAGTGCCGCGGCGTTCGGCAAGGCCGCGCGCGCGTCTGCACAAGAGGACTGGGCGCGAGTTGGCGTGTTGCGTGACCGTCTCGAAGCGGGTTTGCAACGCGAAATCGCAGATCTTGTTGTGCATGGGGTCGGAGCAAACCGACTTCCCACCCACACGTGCGTCGGTGTGCCGGGCATGGCAGCAGACCTCGCGGTGATTGCCTGTGATCGGGCTGGTCTTGCAGTGTCGGCAGGATCCTCGTGTGCGAGTGGGGCACATCATGAGAGTCCGGTGATGCGCGCAATGGGTGTTCCCCCTGATATGGGGTCGCTGCGGTTTAGTCTCGGCTGGGACACGCGTGCCGAAGCAGTAGAGAAGGCGTTGGACGTGGCAGTTGATGTCGTGCGTTGTGTGCGGCGCTCAAAATCGTCTCCGCGGCTTTCCTCTGGGGCTGTGACGGCGCAGCCCACTGCATCCTCAAGCGTCCCGAAAAGCGTCCCGACGCCAGGGAATCTCTCTGCGGATGCTGTTGGAGATGTGCTATGACCCGAGAGAATATGCCTGGAGAGAATACTCCTGGGCCGGCTTCTGTGCTGGTCGCCATGTCGGGTGGTGTGGATTCCTCGGTTGCGGCATCCCTCTTGCAGGATGCCGGGTATGAGGTGATTGGGGTCACCATGAAAATGCACGACACCCCAGAGGCGCGTGGAACAAAGGCGGGATGCTGCACGGTTGAAGACGCCGATGATGCCCGTGCTGTGGCGGCCAAGCTCGGCATTCCCCACTATGTGCTGGATTTGTCGGAGCCTTTTACCGACCGGGTGATGGCACCGTTTGCCGCAGATTATGCCGCGGGTCGCACGCCCAATCCCTGTGTTGAATGCAACAGATACATTAAGTTTGACGAGCTCTTGCGGCGTGCCGACACGCTCGGCGTGGATTTTGTGGCCACTGGACATTATGCCCGTTTGGAAAATGGAGTGTTGCGCCGCGGTCGTGACGCCGACAAGGATCAAAGTTACGTCCTCGCGTGCCTTGATCCTGACCTCGCGCGCCGTGTGCTCTTTCCGGTGGGAGGGCTGCACAAAGCGCAAGTGCGGGCAGAAGCAGCACTACTTGGCCTGCGCACGGCGCAAAAACCAGAGTCGATGGAAGTGTGTTTCCTCGGTACAGGCGGGAAAGACGCCTATTTGCGGACCCGTCTTGCGTTGCGGCCTGGCCCGGTCCTTGATGAACAGGGGCAGGCGATAGGTGAACATGAGGGTGCGCCCCTCTATACGCTTGGGCAGCGGCGTGGCTTGGGAGTCGCCGCCGGGAAACCTGTGTATGTGCGTGCTGTTGACCCCGTGCGAAACCTTGTTCATGTGGGTACTGTTCCTCCCCGCGCCACGGGCTTCAAAGGCGAGCAACTTGTCTGGTTTGGCGAGCCTTTTTTCTTGTCCTCCGGCGCGTCCTCTCGAGCGTCCTCCGGCGCGTCTTCTGGGGGAGAGGATCGCCTCGAGTGTCTGGTGCAGTACTCTGCACATGGCAAAACCTTTCCGGCATTTCTACATATCACGCGCGCCACGAAGGAGACAGGACGAAAGACAGGAGCGGGGACGCCAACAGAGGCCGTGTCGGAAGAGTTTGTGGCTGACGTTGTGTTTCGCGAAGCTGTTCCTGCACCCGCGTCAGGTCAGCTTGCCGCTTTTTACGACGGAGATCGTGTGCTTGGCTCTGTGGTGATTCGTACAGTCCAGCTTGTCTGAGAAGCCGCTGGGAACTGCTGGAAACCGGTAGGAACCGCTCGGAACCGCCTCGGTTCAAACCACTGTTGAGAGAGAGTGCGGAGCGTTTTTTCCCTGCAACAGTGTTTCTCCGTGACGGGGATGCTGTGCCTTGTGCGCAAAGTATTTCCCGCTCAAATCCCTTTGTTGTGAACGTTGTTGTGAACGCCGGGTTATTTCTTTTCGCACATGCCCGGTAGACATCTCAGGCATACGCCGATATACGCAGGAATGCGCCGTGAGGGCCCGAAAGATGGGTGTGTGCCTGCTGGTTGTAAAAAAAGGGGGGTGCGTGTGGGGGGAAGAACTCCTGAGTTTGCAGCGTGTGCTGCAGTATGGTGGGAGAGGGCCGGGACCGGGAGCCTGCGCGCAGGCTGAGAGGGTGCTTTTGTGCCGACCGGTGGACCTGACCAGGATAATGCCTGCGTAGGGAGTTCCAGCATGACCGTAACAGATGGGCGCGTCACTCAGAGTGCGGGTGCGCGCGATACTGCCCACCAAGCCCCAACGGCGCACAAGGTATATGTCACGGAGGGACGAGAAGACATTTCAGTGCCTTTCCGTGCGGTGCATCTCACACCAACAGAAGGCACGGATTCTTCTCCTGTCTTGTTGTACGACACGAGTGGGCCAGGGGCCGATCCGCACACCGGGCTTCCTCCGCTACGGCTTCCTTGGATTTTGGCGCGTGGCAATGTGGAAGCCGTTGCTGCTCGGCCCTTTTCCGCGCGGGACAATGGACGGGCCGCCCAGGCGCGGGCGAACACTGCTGCTGCTGCTGCGCAAGAGGTTCCTTCGGAGTCTCAGGCAGGTCCGGTTTTGGGGGTGGGCCGCCCAGTTTTGCGGGCGCGTTCCGAAGGCCGTGCCACCCAACTCCACTACGCGCGGCGTGGCGAGACGACGCCGGAAATGGAGTTTGTCGCGGTGCGCGAAGGAGTTGATCCAGAAGTTGTGCGGCGTGCCGTGGCGGCAGGCCGGGCGATTATTCCCGCCAATATGAATCATCCCGAGTCTGAGCCAATGATTATTGGCCGGGACTTCCTTGTGAAGGTCAATGCCAATATTGGAAATTCTGCAGTGACTTCTTCGGTCGAGGAAGAAGTCGAAAAGCTCACTTGGGCGGTGCGTTGGGGTGCCGACACGGTGATGGATCTTTCGACTGGTGCCGATATTCACACCACGCGGGAATGGATCTTGCGCAACGCTCCCACACCTATAGGGACAGTTCCTCTCTATCAGGCGTTGGAGAAAACCAATGGGTCGCCTGAGGAATTGACCTGGGAACTTTACCGGGACACCCTGATTGAACAGGCAGAACAAGGGGTTGACTATTTCACTGTGCACGCTGGGGTGCGTTTGCAGTATGTGCCGCTTACGGTAAATCGTGTAACTGGGATTGTGAGTCGGGGTGGTTCGATTATGGCGGCCTGGTGTCTCGCCCACCATAAGGAGAATTTTCTTTACACACACTTTGCAGAGATATGCGAAATTATGGCCGCGTATGATGTGAGCTTTTCGCTTGGTGACGGCTTGCGCCCTGGTTGTATTGCCGACGCGAATGACGCTGCGCAGTTTGGTGAGCTTGAGACCCTGGGAGAACTCACAAAAATTGCTTGGCAGTATGATGTGCAGGTCATGATTGAAGGCCCAGGTCATGTGCCCATGCACAAGATCAAAGAGAATGTCGACTTGCAAGACAAACTCTGCCATTCTGCCCCGTTTTACACGTTGGGACCTCTCACAACCGACGTGGCACCCGGTTATGACCACATCACTTCAGCGATTGGCGCGGCCATGATCGGCATGTGGGGCACCGCCATGCTCTGCTACGTCACCCCGAAGGAGCATCTTGGTCTGCCCAACAAAGAAGACGTAAAACAGGGTATGATCGCGTATAAAATTGCCGCCCACGCTGCTGACCTGGCGAAGGGGCATGCCGGTGCCCAAGTTTGGGATGATGCCCTGTCTCGTGCCCGCTTTGAGTTTCGCTGGGAAGACCAATTCAACTTGTCAATCGATCCCGAAACAGCGCGAGCGTATCATGACGCATCTCTTCCCGCTTCTGCCGCAAAAACGGCCCATTTTTGTTCTATGTGCGGACCGAAATTTTGCTCTATGAAGATCACTCAAGACGTGCGGGCGTATGCAAACGCGCATGGTGTGGCAGACGAAGAAGCGCTTGAGCTGGGAATGCAAGAAAAGGCCGGCGAGTTTGTGGCAGCGGGGAACGAGGTTTTTCTGCCTGTTGACAAGCTGCAAGCAAGGCGGTGATGGTGTTGGATGCCGCTCTTTCTTCGCGCGCGTCCGCTGAAGGTGAGAAGCGAAAAATGCCGCCTTTGCCGCGCCTACACGTTCTCACTCCAGCATTGCATCCTGTGTGCAACTCCTCTGGCGAGCTTTTTGGGTACGGTTCCTTGAGCGAATCTCTGTCCGCGTCTTCGCCTGCCTCTTCGTCTGCGCACAGGTCCAGGTCCTCTGCGTTTTCGGGTGACAAAACGCGAGAGGCAATAGCGGGAGAGGATCCCGGAGAAGCTGCGATAGAGGCAGTACTTTGCGCAGGTGCGCCCTGTCTGCAGCTCCGTTGCAAGCACGGAACAGATGCCGCGCGTTTTGCGCTTGCACACCTGCTACGTCAGCAGTGTGTCGCGCATGAGGCCGTGTTTATTGTGAACGACCGTGTTGATATCGCGATGGCGACAGACGCGCATGGGGTGCATGTAGGGGCGCAAGACTTGCCTGTTGCTGTTGTGCGCCGGCTTGTGGGAGTGGGGCGCCTTGTTGGCGGCACCTGTCGTGATGCTGATACTGCCCGACGCTTGGAAGACAGTGGTGCGGACTATTTGGGTGTCGGACCGGTTTACGCGTCTTTTACGAAGGCAGGCCTCCCGCCTCCGCTCGGTCTCGATGGTCTACAAAAAGTCGCCGCGGCAGTTGATATTCCGGTCATTGGTATTGCAGGCATCACTCCTGCGCGCGTGCCGGAAGTTCTTGCTGCAGGTGCCTATGGTGTGGCAGTAATTGGGGCGGTATTTTCTCCTGTCCCGCGTGCGGGTCGCGAGCCGGACGAAAGTTCCACTGCCGGCACTGTCGAGGCTGTTCCTGATGCACTTGGTCGCCTCGAACAAACAGCGACGGTCACTCGTGCTTTTTTGCATGCTCTTGCGCAGGCACTTGGAGAAAAAAGCAGATGAGTCAGCCGAAGTCTCTGCCGGACCTTCTTGTTGTGGGAGGTGGTGTCATTGGCCTTTCAATAGCCTGGCGTGCCGCGACTTCAGGGTGCAAAGTCACGCTGGTAGATCCTGGCCCTGCTGCACCGAGCGAGCAAGCCGCTTCTTTTTTTGCTGCCGGCATGCTCGCCCCGGTGACGGAGGTCCATTTTGGTGAAGAGGCATTGCTTGACTTGAACCTTGCTTCTTGTGCCCGATGGCCGGCTTTTGCGGCAGAGCTGGAAACTGCAACAGGAGTCTCGACTGGTTACCGTATTTGCGGCACGCTGGTTGTGGCGCGCGACAGCGACGATCATGCTGCTCTCATGCGTTTGCACGAGTACCAGCTCAAGCTTGGTCTTGAGGTGACACGCCTGCGTGGGTCTGCTGCCCGCCGGCTCGAGCCGGCTTTGTCGCCGCGCGTGCGCAGTGCGCTCCTTGTCGCAGGGGATCATCAGGTCGATAATCGCCGGCTTTTGAGGGCGCTCCGCATGGGCTGTGTGCGGGCAGGAGTGATCTTTTGTTGCGCCCGCGTGACCCGTCTTGCACCACCTCGTGTACAGCTTGAGACGGGAGAATGGCTTGGGGCAGATACGGTCGTTCTTGCTGCTGGTGCCTGGTCCGGGAGAGAAGACGGCCTGGCCGCGGGGCTTGATTTTCAGGGGCTACACGAACCGGATGTCCATCCGGTGAAAGGGCAGATACTTCGTTTGCGTGACACTGGCACGCGGCCTCTGCTGACACGAGTGGTACGCGGCTTTGACGTGTACCTGGTGCCCCGGGAAAAGGGCGAGATCGTCGTTGGTGCCACGATGGAAGAACAGGGGTTCGATACGACTGTCACAGGAGGTGCCGTGCACGACATGCTGAGAGATGCGCAAGAGTTGGTTCCAGGGATCATGGAAGCAGAACTCGTGGAATGTGGGGCAGGTCTGCGTCCAGTGCACCGCGATAACGCTCCTGTGATCGGATCTCCCCGGAGCGAGGAGCACCATGGATCTCCCCGGAGCGAGGAGCACCATGGATCCCCCGATCTTCTCTTTGCGACAGGCCACGGTCGTAACGGGGTGCTTTTAGCTCCTATTACCGCTGACGTGGTGCTTGAACTCTTGCACGGCGCGTCTTTGCCTGTCCTGGCGCGTGCTTTTCAGCCCGGATTCCAGCCCTGCGTGCAAGTTGGCGGGGATGGGAACGCTGGTTCGACTGGCCCGGAGAACGAAAAAAGACCGGAAAGGCCGCAGCGTCCTGCAGGAGAGGGGAACATCCGGTGACCGCGCAAACCGAGATTTCGCTTGTTGTGAATGGCACGCGTCGTGTGGTCCCAGGGGAGACGACATTGGCGGATCTTGTGGCTGCGTGCACAGATCGCTCAGAAGGAGTGGCAATTGCCGTGAATAGCGCTGTTGTTTCCCGGAAGCAATGGGCGAGAACTCGTCTGGTTGCGGGTGACAAGGTGGAGATTTTGGGCGCACATCAAGGAGGGTGAGTCCAGTCGTCCGAGTCGCCCGAGTTGTCTCTAGTCGTCCCGGGTCGCTGTGCGGGGGACAAGTGCGCGCGCATCGAGAATTGTTTTGGGCCTTTGAGGAGAACAAGGTGGTGTGGCAGGTGGGCAGGACGAACCAAAGGGAATCACAGAGCAGGAGAGAGAGCCGGAGAGTGCAGAGAAAGTCAGAGAGATATGCGCCAGGCTGAGACGAATGAGAGGAAAAATGAAGGGGGTCGAGAGCTGCGCAGTGCCGGTGCTGCTGGAGAAGATCCTTTTTTGCTGGCTGGTGAGGTTTTCGCTTCGCGGCTCATTTTGGGAACAGGTGGTGCTGCAAACCATGAGATTCTGGAGGCTGCGCTTCATGCCTCCGGGGCTGAGATGGCAACAGTGGCCTTGCGGCGTGTTGACCCGGCTGCGCGCGGGTCTGTGTGGGATGTGTTAGGGAGAATGGGGGTGCGTGTGCTGCCGAATACCGCGGGCTGTTTCACTGCGCGCGACGCGGTCCTGACTGCGCAGCTTGCGCGTGAAGCGTTTACGACGAACTGGGTGAAACTCGAAGTGATTGGAGATGACCGCACTCTGTTGCCCGATGCAGTTGAGTTGCTTGACGCGGCAGAGCAGCTGGTCGAAGACCATTTTATTGTCTTGGCATATACCACTGATGATCCTGTTTTGGCGTGCCGTCTCGCCGATGTGGGCTGTGCGGCTGTCATGCCTCTTGGTGCTCCAATCGGCAGCGGAGCGGGCATTAGGAACCCATACAACCTGGCCATTATTCGGGAAAAGCTCGATATCCCAGTGATTCTTGACGCCGGAGTCGGAACGGCTTCTGATGCTGCTATCGCAATGGAACTGGGGTGCGACGCGGTGTTGCTGGCGAGCGCGGTGACGAGGGCGCAAGATCCTGTGTTGATGGCCAGGGCGATGCGCAAAGCTGTGCAGGCGGGCCGTCTTGCTTATCGAGCCGGCCGTATTCCTCGCCGTCTTTATGCAGAAGCATCGTCGAGTTTTGCGGGAGTTGCCGATTTTGATGCGCTGTTCTGAGAGTGTTTAAGGATTTCTCGGGGGTTTTCTGTCTTTTGTTGCTGGACTCTTTCCCATCTTTTTTTGGTGCTTCTTGCAGCGCAAGAAGCAAGTGTTCGTCTTGTTGGGAAGTAGGTGGGAAAAGGGAAATACAGGTTTTACGGCATGCCGCGGGAAAGCCTTGTTGAGGAGGACAGCTCCTGGGCCGGCGCGTATTTCTCTGAAGACGACAGAGGGATACAGGTTTTTGTAGGAGAGTAAATGGCAGATACTTCCGGCAAAAAAGACGCGCTTCCCCGCTTGTTGCTTTTCACTGATCGCCGGCAATGCGGAGCAAGAGGGCTTGCGTACACGGTGCAAGCAGCACTCGAAGCAGGTGCTCCTGTTGTGATTTTGCGAGAAAAAGACCTGAGTCAAAGGGAACAAGCCCTTTGGGCAAAGCGTCTTCTTGGCTTGACCGAAGCTGTGGGTGCGCAGTTGCGTGTCGCGTCGAATGTCCCTTTGGCCAGTTCCCTCGGTATTGGGGTGCATTTAGCGGCGTCGGATGCTTTTCCTGACTTTGATCTTCCCCATGTAGGGAGGTCTTGTCACAATGGCGCGGAGTTGACTCGTGCAGAGGCGGAGGGTGTGGATTCTGTGACACTTTCTCCAGTGTTTGCGTCTCTTTCGAAGCCTGGGTATGGTCCGGTGCTCACCCTCAATGGGCTGTCGCATCTTGTTGGCATGTCGGGGTTGGCTGTCTACGCTCTGGGTGGAGTAACGCCGGAGCAGACTGTCGCGGTACGACGCGCTGGTGCGTATGGCGTTGGCACGATGGGGACAGTGATGCGCGCGCCGGACCCTGGGGCTGTTGTGGCTGCTTACTTGCGGGAGCTTCTGTGAAAACTCCTTTCTCTTCTGCTCCGCCTGTGGCATTGACCATTGCGGGTTCTGATTCTGGTGGAGGCGCCGGAATCCAGGCGGATTTACGAGCTTTTGCTGCGAATGGAGTATTTGCCGGAACTGTCATTACTGCGCTGACCGCGCAAAATACTTGTGGAGTGCAAGCTGTGCAAGAGGTTTCTCACGAGTTTGTCGGTCTCCAGCTCGATACAGTCCTGGCTGACTTCTCTGTGCGGGCTGTGAAAACAGGCATGCTTGCGAATCGCGAGACGATCCGGCTTGTGGCTGACCGGGCGGCAGCCGGTGTGCTGCCGAATCTCGTTGTGGACCCTGTGCTTGTTGCCACGAGCGGGGATCTGTTACTTCCTCCCGGCGATGAAGACGTCTATCGAACGGCATTGTTCCCGCATGCAAGAGTTGTGACGCCGAATGTTTCTGAGGCCGCAGCCTTGTTGGGAAGATCACTGGAGACCCATGAGGACGTGTGCAGGGCTGCTCGCTCTCTCGGAGAAGACCAGGCAGAAGGCCCTGAAATGGTCGTTATCACTGGCTCCTGCTGGAGTGGCGGCGGGAAAGAACGCCAAGCTGTTGATCTTGTGTGGCGGCGCGGGGAACTGACCGAACTGCGCGGTCCCTGGTCGGATTCAGTGAACACGCATGGAACGGGTTGTAGTTTTTCGGCGGCGCTTGCGGCGTTTCTTGCCCGGGGCGCGTCTCCGCTCGAAGCAGCTTGGCGTGCCAAGGCATATGTGTCCGCGGGTATTCTTTCTGCGGCAGCTTGGCGAATTGGGAAGGGAAGAGGTCCGATTGACCATTTCCCTAAGAAGGTCTGAAAAAGCAGCTATTTTTGCAGGGTGAGGCGAGAAAATCTTCAGGCGAAATGGTGGGATTGTGAGCTGTACATGGGTCTTCGCGTCTCGTTTGGAGCTGTGGATTCCAGCCTGTTTATAGGCTATTTCCGAGGCTTTGGGGCCGTGCCGGCTTGTGGGGCCTTGTTGGGCTTTCGGATTGTGCCGGTTGCTGGAGCCTGCTCGGGTCTGGGGCCTTGGGATCGTGCGTGCGGGCGAGCGGAAGGGCTCTGCTTTTTCTGTGAGGTTTTCCCCTGGAGCTCCAGAGAAAGCGCTCCGCGCGAGAAGCGGGTTTTTTTGTGGGCTGTTGGGCAGAGCTGTCTGCCGAACTGGGATTTTCTGGACGCTGTTTTACTGTGCCGTATCCAGTAAAACAGCGTCCAAGTTGATTTTTGTCAGTGACAGGGCCCCGTCACTGACAAAAATGCTTGTCAGCCCTTTTTCGCTTCGAGCGCTTCGATGAGCTGAGGGACGACTCTGTGGACGTCTCCCACGATACCCAAGTCAGCGATCGCGTGAATCGGGGCTTCGGGGTCTTTGTTTATGGCAATAATGCTCTTGGAGTGTTTCATCCCGACCATATGTTGCATTGCGCCACTAATACCCAATGCGATGTAGACGTCAGGTTTTACAGTTTTTCCGGTTTGGCCGACCTGCTTGCTGTAAGGCACCCATCCGGCGTCCACGATGGCACGAGAGGCCCCAGTTGCGGCGCCAATTGTTCCGGCCACTTTTTCTACCAAGCTGTAGTGTTCAGCGCCGCCAAGGCCACGTCCGCCTGATACGACGACAGCGGCCTCTTCGAGTTTTGGTCCTTCAAGCTCCTCTTCGTGGCTTTCGAGTATCTTGGCCTGTCCAGCTGCCCCAGTCTCGGGCATGCTGATCGTCGCTACTTCAGCAGGGCTGCCACCCGAGCTTTCGGCAGTGAAGCTTTTTGGTCGAGTCAAGGCAATTTTCGTTTTGTCGGTGCGAAAGGACGTTTGTACGATCTTGATTGCTCCGAAAATGGCCGTCTCAAACTGTATGTCGTCGCCTGGGGTGATGCCGACGACGTTTGAGATGATTGGCGCGTCAGTGCGAGCGCTGAAGCGAGCAGCGACATCCCGTCCGTCGTAGCTCGTGGCGAAGATCATAAGATCTCCTGTTTGCACGATTTCGGGGAGGGCCGCTGCCATTATTGCCCCAGGTAGGGCGTCGCCAGTGTCGAGAGCGTGCACCTTCGCAACGCCATACTCGCCGAGAGTTGCAGCGATGGCGTCCGCGTTGCTGCCCGCATAAATGGCTTCGACAGTGTCACCAAGTTCGCGGGCTTTCGTGAGGTTTTCCAGTGTGCTTGTGGCGACAGTGTCGCCTTTGGCCTCTGCATATACAAAGACGGTCATGGCAAATTCTCCGGGTTTTTCCAGTTATGCGGCCTGTTGTGGGCAGGCAGGTCAGTGGTTTCCCTCTGGCAGGGAGCCCAGGCAGACACAGGAAGAAAAACAGGCAAGCCGAGTGCCGGGGGTGGCGAACTCGACCTGTTTTCTTGTGGTCTGTCGACTCAGGGGAAGACGTCAGAGGAAGACGTTACGAAGACGTCAGATGATCTTTTTGTTCTCCAAAAATTCGACGATCTTGAGGTATGACTCGCCGTCATCTTCGATCTTTTCACCAGCGGCCCGCGCAGGAGCGTCTTCAACAGAGAGGATCTCTTGCCCCCAACCTGCAGACACGTCGAGACCAAGGTCGCTCACGCCGATAATGTCGCACGGTTTTTTCTTGGCCGCCATGATCCCCTTAAAACTGGGGTAACGCGGCTCCACAACTCCAGCGGTCACAGAGATCATTGCCGGAAGAGGTGCTTCAATAAGGTCGTAGCCTGCCTCGGTTTGGCGTTGAACAACGACCTTGCCCTCTTGCACTTCGATTTTCTTTGCAAAAGTGACGGAGGGCAGTCCCAGCAATTCGGCGATCGCGGCGGGAACCGTTCCGACATAGCCATCAGTGGATTCGGTCGCGCCAATCACAAGGTCATGGTCGCCTGCGCGCTCTATCGCTTTTGCCAGCACTTTTGCAGTAGTGAGGGCATCGGCGCCGCTCAACGCGTCGTCGGTCACAAGAATGGCTTTTTCGGCACCCATTGCGAGGGCAGTGCGGATGCCGGAGACCTCTTTGTTTGGAGCCATGCTGACGAGCGTGACCTCTCCTCCTCCTGATGTTTCGCGGAGTTGCAGGGCAATCTCGACGCCATAACTGTCGGACTCGTCGAGAATGAGTTTGCAGTTTCGGTCCAGTGTGTAATCGTCCTCAAGCTCTGATGGACCGGCGGGGTCAGGGATCTGTTTTACCAACACAACAATGTTCAACTTACGTTCTCCATTCTGTTATCGCCATGCCTTCGAGCTGGAAGGTCGACGCAAGTTGTCTTTCGGGCACTTCCCCGGCCACCCGTGTAGGTTACCCCGGCTGCCCCGACTCGGACATACCTGTTTGGCGGCCCTATTGAGCTTTTTCATCGACTGCAGTCGATTGTCTTGCACATTTAGCATCGCAGTCAGGGCTGAGACGCCAAAATGGCGCGCCAACGGACCCAGTCTGATGGGTCCTAATTGCTCAGCTTAAAAAGATCGTGAAATTTTTCGCAAACCAGCTTGCGGGAAATATCGACATTCTGCGGGAGAGTCTTGGTATGTGAGCGTGTTGCACGGAAGCCTGTCTGAGCGCCAGGCGTGCAGCGCGACGTTTTGTTCTCCGTTGTTTTTACTTTTTCGCGAAAGGTGTCAGACCGATTTTTCCTGCGTCAAGAGGGGAGGTTTTCCGTTGTGGGGTGTGCTGTCGATAGTAGGGAACTGTGCCCGGGACCCGTTCAAGGGACCCGGTGACATTCACAACAGATTCGGCACTTCCGAGAAAAAGGTAGCCGTTGGGGGAGAGAATGGAGGCGATGTTGTCAAGGACAAGTTTCTTGACCATTGTGTCGAAATAGATGAGCACATAGCGGCAGAACACAATGTCAACTGGACCGATGGAATGGAATGGGTCGAGGAGATTGCGACGTTCAAAGTATATCTTCTCACGCAGGCGCGGGAGTATCTGCCATACCTCGTTTTTGTTTGTAAAATAACGTGCGATTAAGTCCGGGGTGAGTCCACGTTGTATTTCAAATTCTCTATAGACCCCTTGTTCTGCTTTTTTTAATGCTCTTTCTGAGATGTCACTTGCGAGGATCTCGATATTCCAGTTTGTTAATTCAGGAAAATGCTCTGCGATCAGTATGGCGATGGAATATGGTTCTTGCCCACTGGAACAGGCAGCGCTCCAAATGCGCAGTTTCTGGGTGTCTTTCTGTGTGTGAATGACCTCAGGAAGGATCTCGTTTTTGAGTGTATCAAAGGGGATTTTGTCACGGAAAAAAAGGGTTTCGTTTGTGGTAAGAGCATCGCAAATACTCTCCATAATGCGAGAACTTGGATGTATTCGTATTGTGTTAATGAGGTTATTTACTGTCGCGTGGTTCGTGAGTTTCGCAACTGGTGATAGTTTGTCAATAATGAGGTATTCTTGTTCTTCAGAGAGATCTATTCCCGCTATTTGCCGTAGTGTGTTGATGATAAAAGCGAGGTTTTCTCGAGTAATACTTTGCATATTATTGCTGTAAAAAGTGGAGCACTTGCTGGTTAAAGAAGTGCTGCATGGTTGAGTTTTGTGGAGAGAGTGTCCGCATTAAATGGCTTGATAATATAGTCAAAGGCGCCCGCACTCATGGCTTCTTGCATCATTTTTTTGGAGTTTCGCGTTGAGCACATTAACACTTTTATCGATTTATAAGACGGTTTTGACTTGATGAGTTTCAGGGTGGAGATTCCGTTTATGCCAGGCATGTCAATGTCAAGCAGTATGCCATCAGGAATTTTTTTATCCACAATACTTTTTGTAAGATAAGAAAGGGCTTCTTCTCCACTTGTCACCTCATTAACTTCTATATTTTTGCCTTTTAAGAGAAGTCGTACGGCCTTTCGGATGACGGCTGTGTCATCGACAACAAGAAGAGATTTCACGGATGTTTCCTCCCGTTTTTTCCAACAGGTTTCCCGGGGAAGAGCTGGCTGACGATGTGTGACGATTACTTGTTGTTTTTACCGATTTTTTCAACGGAAATACGAAGAACCCTGCTCCCCTGAATATGAGGCCTCTTGTGTTCCGTTTTTCTGCTGTGCTTCTTGAAATCGCCTTTGTTTTTCCCACAGTTTTGCTGTTTTTTCTTGGATCTTCCATCGGTCTTATAAAGAGATGTGTTATCCATTTTGTTGCTTTTCTCGGGAGGGATCTGGGCTGCGCAAGGTCAGAAACGCCGTTTTCTACGCTTTTTTGAGCCGTTAATGGGGTTCATTTCGGGATTTTTTTAACCTGGTTTGCCGTGTAGCCGAGATGACAGAGATGGGAGAGAACCTGTGTATCTGCTGATTTTTTTACTTGTTTGCCTGCTATAGGAAGTTTTTTAGGGAAAAAGTGGGGCAGGTCCGTGTGATGTACGAGACAAGTTCTGCGAAAACCCGTTTTGTTGATCTTGCCGGCGCGTCGTAGGGGAAAACGCAAGAGTAGAGGAGGCGTTCGTGTTCGAACCTGAAAGCATGCTGGGTACTTTTCTTGTTGAGGCGTATGAAAATCTCGACAAGCTGGACCGAGACTTGCTGTTGTTGGAACAGGACGCAGCAAACCCTCGAGCACTTGCCCAAGTGTTTCGCACTATCCATACGATCAAGGCGTCGAGTGGTTTTTTGGGTTTCGACAAGTTGGGTGGGATTGCTCATGTGGGCGAGAACCTCCTGCACCGTTTGCGGGAAGGGGATCTCGTTTTGGACGAGGCGCGTACCACTGTTTTGCTGCGTACAGGCGACGCGATTCGGGAGATTCTGGAGTGTGTCGAGCAAACAGGCGAAGAAGGAGACGGAAGTTACATCGACCTCGTGCAGGAGATTTGTTTGCTGGGGGGTGAAGACGACGAAGACGAGATTGTAGATGAAGACGAGATTGTGTTCGATCTCGATGAGGTAGTGCTTGATGGTGGGGAGAGTGGACTCGGCGATGCGGAAAATCAGAGGGATACCGAGCCGTTTACTGAAGCGGCAGCTGCGCATCTTGAGGGAGACGTTCTCACAGTACCGCCTGGGTCGGAGGCAGGTGAAGCTGCTTCCCCCCCTGTGGCCGATGGTGCGGGTGTCCTGGAATCTCCTTCGGAATCTGTGCCGTCTCCCCTTTCGGAATCGCCTGAACTGGTTTCTCGCCAAGAAGATGTATCTCCGCAAGTGCCTGCTTTGGCAACCGCGCCGCGGACCTTGCCAACAAGAGAAGCTCGCTCTTCTCTCTCGGAGAGCACAATTCGGGTGGACGTCGAGCTTCTCGACAAGCTGATGAACTTGGTGGGTGAGCTTGTTCTGGCCCGAAATGAAGCCGTGCAGCATGCTGCGGAATCGGGGGATCCCGCGGTCATGGCGACCTCTCAGCGGATCAATATGATCACCACAGAGTTGCAAGAGAACATGATGAAGACGCGTATGCAACCTGTGGGCAATGTCTGGGAGAAGCTTCCCCGTGTGGTGCGCGACTTGTCGGTGGAGACGGGCAAGCAGGTGCAGGTCGAGATGGACGGACGCGACACTGGCCTCGATAAGACGATTATCGAGGCCATACAGGATCCGCTTATGCATCTTGTGCGTAATGCAGTGGATCACGGTATCGAGATGCCGGAAATTCGCATGGAACAAGGCAAGTCGCCCGCAGGGCATTTGGCTTTGAAGGCCTATCACGAAGGCGGCCATGCCGTGATCGAGGTTGCGGATGATGGCTGCGGTATCGAGATGGAGAAAGTCCGGCACCGGATCATTGCACGAGGACTTGCCTCTGCAGAGCGAACAGGGCAGATGACTGATCGTGAGCTGCTGCGTTTCATCTTTTTGCCAGGATTTTCGACTGCCGACAAGGTCACAAATGTTTCCGGACGTGGTGTCGGTCTCGATGTGGTGAAGGCTGATATCGAGGCTGTTGGGGGGGTGGTGGAGATTGAGAGCAGTGTGGGGCAGGGCAGCACTTTTCGCGTGAAGATCCCTCTTACGCTGGCAATTATCCCGGCCCTCATTGTGCAGTGCGCGCAAGATCGTTACGCCATTCCCCAAGTGAATCTGTCGGAGCTGGTGCGGCTGGAAGGAGCCGAGATTGAGCAGATTGAGGTGATTCAGAATGCTCCTGTATACCGACTTCGTGGGAATCTACTGCCTCTTGTTTCCCTTGGAGAGGAACTGGGGCTGCATGCTGATTTTCTGCTTGAGGCGAAAACGGCGCTGGCAATGGCGGATGAGGACGCCGTCCCTGTTGTGAACATTGTTGTTCTTCAATCGGCAGCTTGTATTTTCGGTCTTGTTGTGGACCGGATAGTGGACACAGAAGAAATTGTCGTGAAGCCTCTTGGGTCTCAGCTTGCAGGTATTAAACGTTTTTCCGGGGCGACCATCATGGGAGACGGCAAGGTTGCGCTGATTCTCGACACACTCGGGCTTGCTTCCGTGGCACATGTCACTGGAGAGAGTGAATCGCGCAGGGTTGCTCCTGTCGAGTCAAGTGCGCAGAAAGAAATCCCGGAAGCGGTTGGCTCTTTTCTTTTGTTCACTGTAGGAGGAACCAATCATCTCGCCGTACACATGGATCGAGTGTCACGGATTGAGGAGATTACCCCAGCTGCGATTGAGGTTTCCGGGGGCCATGAAGTTGTGCAATATCGTGGGGAAATTCTTCCACTGGCGCGTCTTGCCGGCTCTTTTGGCTTGGACCCCGCATCTGCTTCTTTGCCGGCAGGAGACGAATGGGAAGAAGAGACTGCACACAGTTTTCTCGATGATCGTTCCGGTGGTCTTGCAGACGAAGAGGATGAAGAGGAGGCAGTAGCAGAGACATTCAAGGTTGTGCTCTGTGCTGAGGGTGAGCGCAAGGTGGGCCTGATTGTGGACAGGATTACCGACATCGTAGAACAAGAAATTTCGATTGAGCAGGTGACGCGCCGTCATGGAATCCTCGGCTCTGCGGTCATTCAGGGGCAGGTGACTGACTTACTCGATACCGATGCCGTGTTGCGCGAAATCTGTGCTTCGTCTTCTGGGGAAGAACTGCCCTTTGCCTTTCCATCCAAGAATGGTGCCGGCTGATATCGAGGTCGATTCCTTGGCGGAAAGAAATGCCACAGAAGCACTACATCCTCGTTTCATCAGGATTCCGTCAGGGTTTATGAAGTTTGTCGCTTTTGGGAGTCCTATGTACTGCACTTTTTTACTCGGTGACCTTTTTTTGGGCGTAGATATTTTGCAAGTGCAAGAAGTCATTACGTATCAGGAGATGACGGTGGTGCCCCGCGCTCCGACTGAAGTGAGTGGCCTCATCAATTTACGCGGGGACATTGTGATCGCGATCGATCTGCGTTGTCGCTTCGGCATGCCTGAGCGATCTGGAGGTTCTCCTCCGATGAATGTGGTTCTGACGCGTGAGCACAAGGGGGCGAGTCTTCTTGTGGACCGGATTGCCGATGTGGTTGAGGTGGACGAGTGCTCTTTTGAGCCACCTCCCTCCACGGTAGGGGAGAGAACGCGGGATCTTCTGCGCGGGGCATCCATGTTGGACGATCGTCTTCTTCTTTTATTGGATACCGCGAAAGCCGTGAACATCTCCCCTGTTTCGGCTGTTCCGGGGTCCCCGGAGGCGACAGAGCATACAGAATGGGGCGCAAAGGCGTGTTCCGCGTGACTGTGTGTTGTGATTCTTCCCCCATTTTCCCGGATGCTCGGCATTTTTCTGGTTTTTCGCCGTCTGTTTTGAGCTTTTTTCGATCGACCCCATGGACCTTTGGTCTGACCTGTGATCTGACCTTGAGTCTATGAAAAAACTGTTTTGCGGATAGTGGATCTCAACCCGTTGTTTGGAGAGAAGTATGGCTTCGACACTTGCCGACATTGAACCAGTGCAGACGGAAAGGTTTTCGTTTCTCACGAAGATTCCCTGTCCTGCGATCGTGGCTGACGAGACACTGAGTATCATTTTTTGCAATCCAGCGGCAGAAAAGGCACTTGAGGCAGTGTCGGTTTTTCTTGAAAAAGAACTCGACGTTGTTGTGGACGATTTGCTCGGGGAGTCTCTGTGTTTTTTGCACCGGAACCCGCGGCGCGTGAAGAAACGCATTGAAGGCGGAGGGCCGTTTCCGTACCAGACGGAGATCTCTCTGGGGGAAGAGAGTTTTTCCCTGTCCTATGACCAGCTCGATGAAGTCCATTACCTGCTGACTTGGCCTCCGCAGCAAGCCGGCAAGGAAGGTGGCAAGATCGAGAGTTTAGCCCTCCTGGTGGACCAGCTCCCCATGAACATGATGCTTCTTGACCTGCAGATGGGCATCCGGTATCTGAATTCCGCGGGGAAAGACGCCATGCGCAATCTCGGCAATCTGCTTCCGGTTTCCGTCGATCAGATTGTGGGGCAGTCTTTTGATATTTTCTCACAGGATCAGTTTTCTTCGCGTCGCGGCGCTCCTTCCAATATGAATTTCCCGTTCCCCACCCTGGTTGAGCTTGGGTCGGAGAAGCTCGACTTTTTGCTGAGCGAAGTTTGTTCTCGCGCGGGAAAACCGATCGGAATAGTCGCCACTTGGAATGTGGTGACCGAGAAGCTGCAAGTGGAGGAGCGGGCATCCCTGATCGGCAACATGATGGAGAACGCCCCGCAGGCGATGATTTTCGCCGACTTGGACTTTGTTATTCGGTATGCGAACCCGGCTTCGTTCCGTGTGCTCACCACGCTTGAAAAGCACTTGCCGGTGGCAGCGAACCAGGTTGTGGGGCAGTCCATTGATATTTTTCACCGGAATCCCGAGCATCAGCAGGCGATACTGGGGAATCCCAAAAATCTTCCCTCTCGGGTTGTGATCGAACTGGGGGAGGAGAAGGTCGATCTCGAAGTGAGTGCCATCTTTGATGGTAAGGGCGGGCATATGGGCTCCATGCTCTCCTGGTCACTGGTCACGCAGAAGCTTGCAGTGGAGGCAGGAACTTCGCGCACTGCCGATGAACTTTCGTTGACTTCGGCTGGTTTGCTGGAGATCAGCGATTCTCTCTCCTCGAACGCCAAAGATGCTTCGGTCCAGGCCACCCAAGTGGCATCTTCTGCAGAAGAGGTAAGCGCGAACATTTCAAGCGTGGCGGTCGGAGCAGAAGAGCTTGGTGCCACAGTAAAAGAGATCAGCAGGAGCACGCATGAGGCCGCCAAAGTGGCGAGCGTTGCGGTGCAATCGGCCCAGGCGACAAACGAAACAGTCTCGAGACTGGGGGAGAGCAGTGCCCAGATTGGCAAGGTCACCAAGGTGATCACGTCAATCGCCGAACAGACAAACCTGCTTGCTTTGAACGCCACGATCGAAGCAGCCCGAGCAGGAGAAGCAGGCAAGGGCTTTGCTGTGGTCGCCAATGAAGTGAAAGACCTCGCGAATAAGACCGCGAAGGCGACCGAGGAGATCAGCGCGAAGATTGAGGCCGCTCAGACCGACACGGGCCGGGCTGTTGAAGCTATTCGCGAGATCGGCGAAGTGATTACCAGCATTAATGACATCCAAATCACGATTGCAAGCGCGGTCGAGGAACAGAGCGCAACAGTGAATGAGATGAGTCGGAACTTGCGGGATGCTTCGCAAGGGGCCTCTGTTATTGCCGAAACCATCTCACATGTTGCCGTCGCTGCCGGTGTGACTTTGGAGGGTGCGGGTAAAACCCATACTTCTGCGCAGCAGATGGCTGAGATGGCAGGAAATCTTCAACAACTGTTGGGGTGACGAAGACGCAATTTTTTCGAGAAGCGCGAGGAGAAGTGCAAAAAATGTACTTGTAATTTCGCGAACTAGGCAGAACAAGTCCCCTGGGGAAAACCTTGCGTGGAGCGGGCAAGTGCGGACTTGAGCGGACAAGTGCGGGCAAGTGGCGGAGGGAGACCGCGGGACCGGTTTCTCCACTGATGGATACGGACCCTGCCTCTGCCTCTGCCTATTCGACAGCAGAGTTTCCACCGGATACAAAACCGTTCCGTTAACGGAATTTCCTGTTCTCCAGGTTTTTTGTACGATTAACCCATGCAGAATGCTCACGCCGATGCGCAAATGATCCTCCGTCGTGTTGGCGCCTTCTTAACAGGACACTTTGTCTACACATCGGGACGCCACGGCGAAAACTATGTCAACAAAGACGCGTTGTACCCACATACAAAAGAGACCAGCAGCCTCTGCCGCATGCTGGCAGAGAGCATGATCGAAGCAGAGATCGAGGTGGTCGCAGGTCCCGCGCTTGGAGGCATCATTCTCTCCCAATGGACAGCGCACCATCTCGGTGTGCTCGGCGTGTACCTCGATAAAACTCCCGAGGGACTCGCCTTGCAACGGGGCTACGACAAGCTTGTCGTAGGAAAACGCATCGGAGTGGTAGAAGACATTCTCACCACCGGAAAATCTCTCGCGCAAGCGGTGGATGCCATACAAGCCTGTGGGGGCGACGTGCAGGCCACTGCTGCCTTGGTAAACCGTGGCGGCATCACTGCCGCAGATGTGCATGCCCCCCAGCTTTTTTCTCTCGTCTCCCTCAACATGCCCAGTTATCCGCCGGATGCCTGCCCTCTGTGCGACACTGGTATTCCTCTTAGTACAGAAGTGGGAAAAGGCGGACTCACGACAGCAGGCCCACACCCTCCGACTCCCGCATCTCTGCCATAGATAGAGCGAAGCATCGCTCCCCAACTCCCAGGATGCCCGAAAATCCAAGGCAAAACCCAGCCCAGACGATCCTCTCACATCAGGAACACAAGCAGAGAACAAAACGAAAATGATTGACTATCCTCGCCCCGGCCCTGTTTGGTTGCTCGCCGCGCTCGCCTGGTTCGGCACCGCAGTCTCAATCGGACCAGTGCTCGAAAATGCTCTGGAAGATACTCGTACAGCCGGAAAAGTAATCGCCCAAATTGTGTTTTGGGGCGTGTACTTTTGCGGGTGTGTCTGCATTCTGTTGCCTCGTCCAACAGGCGCAGTCTTTCTCCGCGTGGGCGCCTTCCTCTTTCTCCAAGTGGCATTTATTGTCGCTATCACCGCAGATAACGCCCTTTTCTGGCGCGTGCAAGCGGGGATCGCCGGCATATACACACTCGGCCTTCAGCTTCTTCCCTCCGTGGGAGACCGGCAGATGGACGGAGCATCATATCCAGGAGAGCGGCGTTTCGCCTTCAAGATACCGCCAGAAACTGCCCTCGGCGCGATCGGCGCGATCTCTCTTCCTTCTCTCTGTGCCTGGTCAGCCTTCTGGGCCGGCAGCAGTAGCGGCAACACCCGCATCTTTTGGGGCCTACTCGCTTTTCTCCTCGCCCCAATATCAGTGCTTTTCCTTCGCCGCCTTGTGTTTCTTGCAAACCGCTGCATCATTTTCACACCTCGCGCCCTGGTCGCGCACGATCTGTATTTTCTCGAAGACCCCCTCTCCATTCCCCTCACGAAAATCACCGAAGTTGCCCCGGCTCCGAGTAATGTCGATGCCCTCGGCCTGCTTGACCTACGTTGTGGACGCAAGAAACCTTGGGTGCAGCTCCTGACTGAGGCCCCTTTCTCACCTCCGCCCGGACGGCGCATGCCGGATCGTTTCTCCTACCTGCAAGTCGAAACCCCAGAAATTGCTCTCGGGATCGCGCTTGCACCGACTCGCCTCGATACCTTCCTCGAAGCAGCCCGCCGTCGCTGCATTCGCGTGCACCTCCCCCCGGAATTGTCCCCAGCCGATGCGGGGTCTCCTGTCTGCTCCGGCAGCTGCGATACCAGTGACCCCAATAGGGTGTGCGAAACGAGTGGTGCAGCGTGCGAGAAAACCACCCGCACACAGGAGCCAGAGCACAGGCAGCTGCACAGCGAAGAGCAGCAAAAAAGCTAGTTTCTCCCACCCCGCCGGCGCACAAGGCACAAGAAAGTAAGCTTGTCTTCTGAATTTGTTGGCTTTGCTTGTCACGTCTGATTTTGCTGTTGGGTTAGGTACGGTTATGCGCCCAGAAGAAGAGAATCCTGCTGGATCGGATGCTGTGTCAGATGCTGGGCGAGAGCAAAGCCAACCTACTGATTCGAGCGAAGAAGCCCAAAGCGAAAAAACCCCTGCCCGTTTCAGGGAACTCTCAAAGGCCCTGCAGTACCACCGGCGTCGATATTACCTAGAGGATGATCCCGAGATTTCGGACGCCGAATACGACGAGCTCGAACGTGAATTCCACGCACTTGCGAGAGCTTTTCCAAAGCTTGTGCCGGCAGATGACCTGTTCGGCACGGTAGGCGCGGAAGTGTTGGAGACCGACTTTGCCACGGTTGTACACCGAGAGCCTATGTACAGCCTTGACAACGCGATGGACGCCGATGAGCTTTTTGTGTGGGGGCGGCGCGTCGCCCGCTTGAGCGGCGATACCAAGATCGTGTTTGTGTGCGAGCCGAAAATTGACGGTCTCTCCGTCTCTCTCACCTATCGAGACGGAGAGCTCTGCATGGGCGCCACACGGGGGAATGGTCGAGAGGGCGAGGATGTCACGCCAAATGTGCGTACGGTGGCGGGGGTGCCGCAGCGGCTTTCTCGTGCGCTTTCCCCATCTCCACCGGCAGAGCTCGAAGTGCGTGGAGAAGTGTATCTTTCTGTTTCTCAATTTCGGGAGTTGAACCGCAAGCAAGCGGAAGCCGGAGAGAAGATCTATGCGAATCCCCGCAACGCGGCTGCGGGAGGGCTGCGCCAGAAAGATTCCCGCAAGACGGCCGAGCGTCGTCTCAGCATGTTTGCCTATGAGCTGGGTTATGGACAAGGACTTGACTTCGCTGCGCACACCGAAAAACTGGCTTGGCTGCGCAAGGCGGGCTTTTTTGTGTCTGACCTGGTCAAGACGTTTGAAAATCTAGACGATGTGAGAGAGCACTGTCTTTTTCTGCAAGCACGCCGCCACGAGCTCGATTTTGCTTTCGATGGGGTCGTGGTGAAAGTTCAAGACCTGGCCGCACGGGAGAAACTGGGATTCACTGCAAAAGCCCCGCGCTGGGCGATTGCCTGGAAATTTCCTCCCGAAGAACGTACGACCCGTTTGCTGGATATCAAGGTGGGTATAGGGCGTACTGGTCGAGTCACACCCTATGGTGTGCTCGCTCCGGTTCGTCTTTCCGGCGCCTGCGTCACGCAGGCGACTCTTCACAATATGCAAGAACTGACGCGTAAAGGTCTACGTATTGGAGACACGGTGCTTGTGCGCCGGGCGGGCGAAGTCATCCCAGAAATTATAAAACCCATTGTTGAGCGTCGTGATGGGACGGAACGTCCTTTCCATATGCCAGAGCGGTGTCCCGATTGTGGCTCGCCCATTGTGCAGCCAGAAGATGAAGTGAATCATCGTTGCACCGGTGGATGGAATTGTCCTGCCCAAGTAGAGGAGCGCATCCTGTATTTCGCGTCACGCGCGGGCATGGACATCGAACATCTTGGAGAGAAAACAGTAGCGGCCCTGCGGGAAAGGGGTCTGATTCAAGATGTCGGAGACCTCTACGGTCTTTCCATTGAGACCTTAAGTGAGCTCACGCGCGCGCCTTCTGAAACGGCAGAGACCCAGGCAGGGACCCAGAGAGAGGCATCAAAGCCGCGCTCTGTCTCGAAGCCTCCCGGTTTTGCGGAGAGAAGTGTGCGACAGCTGCTACAGCTTGCGCGCGAAGTCGAGCAAATGCCGGACAAGGTGCCGCACTCTTTTGCTCGCCTGCTCCAGGCCTTTCATCTCAAGGGAGGGGGGTCTCGTGCAATGACCGTGCTGGCAGAGCGTTTTCTCGGATGGGATGCTCTGTTTGCAGCGAGCCCTGCAGATTTTGTGAAGCTTCCTGGTATTGGCAAGGTCTCCGCTGCTCAGTTGCACGAATCCCTGCACAATCCAGATTTCCAGGAGGTCGTGCAAAAAATACGCGCAGCTGCTCGTGGTAAGGACACGCTGTCTGCAGATTCCTCTTTTTCTCTGTCTCTTGGTTTGACCTTTGATGACCTGGCATTTTTTCGTGGTTTTAATGTCACGAGTTTGCGGAACTTGCTTGAAGCGATTGCAGACTCGAAAGATCGGCCCTTCGCTCAAGTGCTCCGCGCACTTGGTTTACGCCACCTTGGGAGCGCAAATGCCACGGCCTTGACGGCAGTATTTCCCAGTCTGGATGCCTTGTGTGCTGCGGACCCCGAGGAAATTGCTGCGATTGAAGGTTTCGGCGAGGTGAAAGCAGCGTCGATTTTTGCGGAGCTGCGTGACCCACAACTTGTGAAGATTTTTGACAAGTTGCGAGCGAACGGCATGAAGCTGGAAGAACCGCAGCTGTTCCCTCAGGTGGCCGCTCCGATGTTCTCTCAGGTGGCCGCTCCGATGTTCCCGCAGATGTTCCCGCAGATGTTCCTTCGGATGCTTGCTCAGGTGGCGGCTCAGATGGCTTCTCAGGTGGCTGCTCAGCTGTTCCCGCAGGTAGTCGCGCAGGCAGCTGGGCTGGGAGAAGAGGCTGCCCGGTCTTTGCAAGGTTTCTCTTTTGTGTTGTCGGGAAAATTGGGGAATCACAGTCGAGAGGATTTACAGCAAAAGTTGCGTGCGCTTGGTGCAAAGACTCCCGGTGCAATTTCCAAGAAGACCGATGTTTTATTTGCGGGGTCCAAGGCTGGTTCCAAGGTCAAGAAGGCTGCCTTGCTCGACGTCCGTATTGGTGATCTTGCTCTGCTGGAGGCTGTGCTGGAGCAGGGTTCTGCGGCGCTTGAGGTGAAATAAGATGGGGCAGAGCAAGGGTACACATCATTAGATTATCTGAGACAAACAGGTTTGGTAGGTGTTGGAGGAATGCAGCTTCCTGTTTGGTTTTATTTACACAGAGCGGAGAGTAACCTTTGTAAGCCTGCGTAAAATCGATGTTTACTTGGTTACTAATCTGTCGATAGCAAGATTTGGTTGATGTTGCTATCCATGAGGTCTCAATTCGCCGTAGACCAATAAAAAAACGATATCTTTTGGATAACTCGGTTACATTATCGAGTGGACATCCAGTGTGGAGATCCTGGGAGATGTATGGGTGAGGAAACAAAAATGGGAAAGGCTGAGGCAGCGGCTGAAAAAGCCCACTATAAAGCCTTGAGGCCGTGGTACCAGAAAAAACGATTCATTATTCCTCTCGTATTTGCTGCCTTTTTGTTGATTGTCAGTATTGCGGATAGTGCCTCGGACAAGGAGGATTCGGTCCTGTCGTCCGAGAGGAGACTTTTTCCTGACCGTGCCGATGCGCAGAAGGGAGATCGGGAGCGCAATATAGGCGGGAGTGTAAAACTTTCGGGTTATACAGTGACAGTAACCTCTGCTGATTTTCAACCGAGTATCAGCATGTTTGAAGAAAAAGGATATATTAGAGTATCTGTAATCATGGAAAATCGTGATGAAGAAGCCCAGTCGTATAACGAGTTTGTCTGGAAACTTCAGACTCCTGGTGGGCAAGTGATCAACCCCAGTCTGACGACAAACGATAATAATTTGGGTGCGGGAGACCTGCTTCATGGAGGGAAAGTAGAGGGTGCTATCGTCTTTGAAGTTGGTGAGGAGAAGGGCGATTTCTACATTATCTACAAGCCTGACCTGTTCGATGCTTCTCGTGGCATCTGGAAGGTTACTGCCTAACTTTTTTCGTTCCAGATGGAAGCTGAAAAGCAGGCTGATATCTTTTTGTGAGTTGCCTGCTTCTCAGCACAAAGTTTCTGACTACTTGGATTTGTTGAGCGTTTTCGTGATGATTGTCGTGAAGTGAAAGGCTTTTGGCCTTGGGTTCGGCTTGGGTCCAGCCATTTGCGCGGATACTGCGGCATGGACGCAATGCCGGCTTGTGCCGACTGCGTGAGATTGCTGTTTGGCAAAACGGGGGTAGTGTGTGAGGCGCGGGATCTGTTCATTCCGCGATTCTGGGACTGAGGCTCTTGTGACGTGCAACTCTTCCCCCGTTTCTTTCCGCTGTTTTTGATCACGGTTCCTTGTGTCACGGTTCCTTGGGAGAGGTCCTGCTTTTCCGTGTCGTCACCGATCTGTTTTGAGCGGAGAGATGAGGAGAATCAGAGGAAGGAGCACACGTTTCCCCTGTAAAAATGTTCTGATGTGAGAGAGAAGTTGTTCTGTCGGGAGAAGGCCGTATTTACCCTACTATTGCTGCTGCATGTTGCTTTTGGCAGTTTGGAATATGAGTTGTTGTGAGGTCTTATCGTGTTGTGGCAGCGAGTTGTAGAAAAGGCGGTCCTGAATGTTTCTTCGTGATGTGATCGCGCGGCGGGATCATTCTTTTAGCTTTGAGTTTTACTCCCCAAAAACCGCGGCAGGAGAAGCTTCCCTGTGGCGCGTGATCGAAGAGGACCTTGCTCCGCTCGATCCGGCTTTTGTATCTGTGACGTATGGGGCGGGGGGATCAACGCGCGAGGGGACGATTCGCCTCGTGAAACGGATCGCTGCTGAGACGAACCTTACGCCTGTCGCTCATCTTACGGCGGTGATGGCGAGGCGCTGGGAGCTTGAAAAAATTATTGACGATTTCCTCGAAGGAGGAGTGCGCAATATTTTGGCTTTGCGTGGCGATCGCCCGCAAGGCGTGTCGCCTGATCAAGAAATCTACTTTGATGGCATGGAGCATGCGGTCGACCTCGTACATCTGATTCGGGACCGAGCAGGGGAAGATGCGTCGATTGGCGTGGTTGCCCATCCTGAGATTCACCCTGAGGCACTTGATGCCGAATCAGACGCGAAGTTTCTTGTGGAGAAGGTGCAAGCAGGCGCTGATTTTGTCTTGACACAGTTTTTCTTTGAAGCGCATCACTATTGGGGACTGTGCGAAAGGGTAGCGATGCACGGGTTTCCTCGCCATGTGCCAATTATTCCTGGGATTATCCCGGTGACTGATACAGGACAGATCGCTCGTTTTGCTCACCTTTCAGGGGCGGATCTTCCTGCTTGGTTGACAGATGCTCTCGCGTCTGCCGGTGAAGACACCGATGCAGTGCGGGCTGTGGGGGTTCGGGTGGCAACGGAGCTGTGCCAAGAACTTTTAGCAGATGGTGCGCCTGGTATTCATTTTTATACCCTGAATAAGTCGTTGGCGACGTGTGAGATTTACCGCAATGTGAGGAACTAAGAGAAAAAGCGGGAAAGGCGGTGTGTGTTCCCGGACAAGAACACTGGGGCTGTCGCGCATGGGGAAGCCAGGGATGAGGATGCGCTGGTGAGGATGGTCTCTGGGAAAACCGGGATTGAAAAAACCGCGCGGTTTTTTCAATCCCGGAAATTTTGTGTTGTGGTCGTTTTTTGGCTTAGGCGGCGAGTTCGAAGAGCTTTTTTCTTCGCAATTTTCGCAGGGCTGATTGTTCGATCCGTGTGACTTCGCTGGGACTTCGATGGACATGGTCCCCGATTTCCCGGCGTGTCATGGGCGGATGACCGGTCAAGCCAAAGCGCAGCTGAACTACTTCTGCTTCGAGTAGAGGAAGTTGGCTGATTGCTTCGAAGATGGTTTCTCGAATCACTGGGTCGAGTGCCTCTTCGCTTGTAGGATCTCCGCTTTCTGTGGCAAGAAAGTCGCCGAGTTCTGAGCCTTCTCCATCTCCGACGGGCTTGTTGAGTGAAGTCGTCGTGATGGGGATACTCAGCATTGATTCGACCTCTTCGATGGAGAGGCCGGTCTCTTCCGCTATTTCTTCCTGACTCGGTTCGTGCCCGGTCCGCCCTTCTATGTCACTGGCGATCCGCATGATTTTTGTCACCCTGTCGCCCACATGAACGGGGAGACGGATTGTACGAGACCCGTTGGCAATGCCACGGCTCATCGCTTGTCGGATCCACCATGTGGCATAGGTGGAAAATTTGTACCCTTTGCGCCATTCGAACTTGTCGACGGCATGAAGGAGACCAAGATTGCCTTCCTGAATTAGGTCAAGCAGTTCGTGATTTCCTCCGATTTTCTTCGCAATACTCACGACGAGTCGGAGATTGGCGTTCACGAAGCGCTCTTTCGCCTTTTCGCCCTTGGCGACGTCGGCTTCGAGTTGTGCTCGTCTCTGGTCAGACAGCACAGGATTCTCTGCTAGTTTCTGTTTGGATCTCGTCCCCTGATCGACAAGCTGGGCGAGACGAATTTCGCCTTGCTTATCGAGCAGTTCGTGACGCGAGATATCATTCAGATATGCACCGATAATATCGGTGGTAGGTACTCGATCGCTTTTCATCGCGTCTTCTCACCTAGTGCCCTGGAATCGCAGGCAACCGAAGGCGCCCACGTGCCCCTGTGTTTTTCTCCGTCGGCGATTTCCGCATACCTCGAAAATTCGAAGGTACACTCTTGTAAACGCATGGGATCCTTTTCGGATTCCCATTTTTTTTGGAAGTTGCTACCTGTTTGCAGGGGTTGGGTTATGAAAAGAGAGAAACAGGCCTCTTGAAGAGTCCGTTTGAGTTGTGTTTTATAGAAGGATTAAGCCCGGAAGCTGAAGGTGTACGTGTCGTTTATATCGGGGTAGGCGAGTGAAAAGAACTTCACTTCTACTGTATGGATTCCTGGGGACCATTTTTCTATAGTCTGCCCTTTGTCTGGCCGAAAAAAGCATTCTCCTAGCTCTTTTGAACCTGACAATTGTTCCTCAGGGATTTTTTTTCCATCAATAACGAGTTCGCAATACCAGGTTTGTCGCACGCGCACACCGACTCGTTCTGCCGAGAGCACCAGAGGTGATCCGGGCGTCGGATGTACCATAACGATATTTGTGGGGCGTGTGTCTTCCTTCTTCACATGGGAGGAGAGAGCGATCGTAGCTGCGACAATCCCCCCACAGAGGAGAATCGAGGCGACTGTGCCGAGCAAGATGCGGCGTTTTTGCTGTCGTGTCGCGTCTGCGGAGGAGAGGAAAACTGCGTCTTCGTTCGTATCAGAAGGCGAAGTTTCGCGCTGGACAGCTTCATTTTCAGGGCTGCTCGGGTCTTCTTTTGGGCCGGCTTCGTTTTCAGGGCCGGCTGGGTCTTCTTCGGGGGAAGAAGACCCGTGAAGATCAGGACGAGAATTTTGCGAAGTGGTCACTCCAGGGCCTCCAACAACCGAGAGCGATGTTCTGGAGCGGCGATCGAGATGAGAGTGCGCGCTCGTTCCTCAGACGTTTTTCCGCGTAAGTCGACCGCGCCATGCTCTGTCACGACGAAATGCACGCGTGAACCCGGTGTGGTCGTGGGACCATTGAGGGAAGGAACAATTTTTGAGGCTCCCTTGCGAGTCTGGGAGGTGATCGCCACAATCGACCGCCCTTTTGGGGCAGCACAGGCCCCCATTGCGAAGTCGAGTTGTCCTCCGGCTCCGGAAAAACGACGTGTCCCGATGGCCTCAGCGTTCGTGTTTCCCGCTAAGTCTACTTGGAGGGCAAAGTTGATGCAGGTCAGGCTTGTAATGGCGCTGGTCACTGCAATGGCGTGCACTGTGTCGGTGTTACCGAGCTTGACCTGGGGATTGTTTTCTGCCCAGGCGAAAAGGCGTGTGTCGCCAAGTAAGAGGCCGGCGTGAAAGGGCGGATCGCCGAGAGGTGTTGCGCGGGCTGTTCGACCTGATAAAGCAAGGTCGACCATCGCGTTTCCCAGCATGCCGGAGTGCACGCTCAATGCGCGGCGTCCTGCGCGCAGCAAAGACGCGATGACGGCGTCGCCCAATGCCCCAATGCCAATTTGCAGGCAGGCGCCGTCTGGAATAATTGTTGCGACATGTTCTGCTGTCGCGCGTTCAGCGTCTCCTGCGGGACGTTGTGGGTCGAGGCAAAGGGCGCGGCGCGACCTTATTATTTTTGCCCCAGTGAGATCGATGAGAGGGGCCCCCGGCACGTCTGGCATGTCCTCATTTATCTCGACAAGAAGTGTTCCGTTGCGTTTTTGTACTGATGCAATCAGGTCAGGCCAGTAGCCAACTTGCACGCCAAGGGTTCCTTTTGGCGTGACAGAGAAAGCGACACTCTCGCAGCTCATTACTTCATCGCGGAACAACTTTGCACAGTCGGCATAACCAATAGGCAGGTAACGTGTCTTGTTTCCCAGGCCGGCGAGGCCGCGTCCGGGCATGGGAGTAGTTATATTGATACGGCTTGTTTCTGCTGCTGGAAAGTAGGCCGGCCGCTCAAGGACGAGGCCGGTAAAAATTGCAAGCGGGTTTTGTGGAGAACGTTCCCATGCAGTTTCAGCCAGAATTTCAGAGATGGTCTGAGGGGTCGCAGCCCCTTCTTCAATGGAGATGGAGGAGAGGGGGCGGATCGCCTTGGCCAACTCATGCATGCGTGCAAGCCTAATCGGATCTCTTTCCGGCCCGGAATTCCGGGTGTGGAATTATGCCTAAGGTGCCTTTGTGGGAAGGAAGCTGGGAGAGAAAAAGCCGGGGAGACAAATGCCGATTTTCTCGGTAATGCTGTAGTGCATTGCAACCATAGCTTGTGACGAGGCGTTTAGGAGAGTTGCATAGAGCCCTTTGCCGGCTTTTTCTCTTTTCGGAGAGTCGAGAGGTCCGCTTATGCGGTTCCGAGTTGTCCGGCCAAGTAGAGTTCCTCACCTAGTTTGTGAACCAGGCATATTTGTGTTTCGAGCCACTCTATGTGCTGTTCTTCAAGCGCGAGAATGCTTGTCAGTATTTCGCCAGTGCCATTGTCGCTCTTTTCTCGGCACAAGGCGATTCCTCGGTTCAGGCGCTGCACTGCCTCTTCTTCGAATTGCAGGTCATACTTCAGCATCTCAGGAACTGTTGTTCCAATCTTGTTGCCGTTTCCGGTATCCATTTCTGGCTGTCCGTTCAGCGTCAGAATGCGATCTATCAGTGTCTCGGCGTGGCGCATCTCGTCGATCGATTCTGCGCGAATTTTGCCGGCCAATGCGTTGTATCCCCAGTTTTCACACATTTTTGCGTGAAGAAAATACTGGTTTATCGCGAGGAGCTCAGCACCGAGCACTTCATTTAGAGCCGCGATGATGGCTGGGTCCGTATGCAAGTTATCTCCGTTTATTCAGATATCTGCTTGTTTTGTAATTTCGACAGAGTGGAAAAAGTCGCGTGAGTGCAGGTGAGTTTGGCCAATGGGCGAGAGAAGCTTCGTGTCTCAGTCCGGCTTCCCAGCCCTATTTTTCGGCCTTGTCTCGTTCCCTGTTTTTCAGCCTTGTCTTTTCGCCTTGTTTTTGTCACTCTGTTCTGCAGTCTTGATTTTTCCCTTGTTTGTCTCCTTGGTTTGGCAGCTGTTTGCAAAACTGATGATAGGGCAGCAATTGCGGGAAGAAACTAGGGGAGTCCCGCGTGTGGAGTTTCGACGCGGACTGTTTCGATCGCTCCGGCCTGCTGTTGCGTGGTTTCTTCTGGAACAGAGGACGAAGCAGTGCAAGCGAAGAGCGTTTTGCCATCCTCGCCTCCCAGCATGCAAGCATATGCCCCTTTTGCCTGCATTTCTATGCTGTCTGTGACCTCTCCGCCTTCCTGCACGCGCAGGAGGGTGTTGCTCGCGGCGTTGGCGATCCAAACTGCACCTGCGGCGTCGAGGCAAATACCGTCAGGGAAAGTGCCTTCGATTTGCGCGAAAACGCGGCGGTTTTCGAGAGACCCATCCTTGTGCACGTCGAAGGCAGTAAGTTGGGATGCAAAGGTTTCGGCGACGATCAGCGTGGAACCATCTGGAGTGATCACCATCCCGTTCGGAAAAAGCAGGTCAGTCGCAACGACGCGTGGCGCACTATCAGGCGGGACGAGTATCAAGCAGGTTGGTGTGGGAGGTCCTCCCGCAAAGAGGTCAAAGCCAAAGTTTCCTACATAGGCGCGCCCTTCGCTGTCGACCACCATATCATTGCACCACCAATCGGCGAGATCCGATAAGTCGGCTGCTTCACGCAAAGTGTTCCCATCGAATTTCAGGAGTTTTTGCTCTCGCATGGACACCAGAAGGAGGTTGCCATCGGGGAGCCATCCCATGCCCGAGGGGTGTGCTACTTCGAGTACGGTCTCGTCATCACCGGTTGGGCCGACTGCATGAATTGCCCCGCCATTCATATCGGAAAACCAGAGTCGGCCTTCATGCCAGCGTGGCCCTTCCGGGAAGGAAAGGTGATCGAGCAGAATGGTGGTGGGTGAGCTTGTCATGTGGTCCTCCTTTGGCACATGCTGCTTGTGCTGCGGAATGTTTCTACTGTGACTGTTGTGTTGATTGTGGAGCACTCATGCTCACCTTATTTGTCGGCTCTCCTCTTCCACCCTGGTTCCACCCTAGTCTCACTCTATTGGTTGATTCGACTGGCCAAAAGGGACAAAATTTTGGGCCGGCTTCTTGCGTGAGTGTGCTGTTTTTTCGGTTTCCCGTTTTTTCCTCTCTTGCTTTTCTGACTGTGGTCCTTTTCGTCGTTGCCGAAGCAAAGGAGGAGGCAAGAGGGGGGAAGGGAGAGTCGGGAGGGAAGAGGGGCCGAAAAGAGGAGGACAAGAGGGGGCTTGTGCTTTGTGTGCTTGTGTAGAGTGCCTCAGGAGAATTGTACGTGGACAGATGCAATTGGCGGGAAGGCGTGTCAGGAAAGTTTTGCTGCGCATATGCTGTTCGGCAGGCGGCCTCCCCTCACAATAGGCACTTTTTCTGTGAGAAAATACCCAGCAAATTCCCCCGTCAAGCTGTCTCGCAGATCTGGGACTTGCAGCTATGACGTTGAGATTCTTCCGGTATTTCACGGAAGTGTGAGAGTCTCCTCTAAGCTCGGGAAAACCTGTCCGCCTGTCGCATAGGTCGATATGTGGGCAGCGTACTAACCGATTTGTGTCTTCCGACAGGGGGAATTATGGGTGCTCTTGACGGGCGTGTTGCCATTATTACCGGCGCTGGTCGAGGTGTCGGGCGTGAACACGCCCTTCTCTTCGCGTCTGAGGGCGCGAAAGTTGTGGTGAATGACCTTGGAGGCGAGATTGGCGGGGGTGGCTCTGACCTGACCCCAGCGCAAGAAGTCGTTGAAGAAATCAAGGCCGGCGGCGGCGAAGCCGTGGTAAATGGCGACGACGTGTCCGACTGGGAAGGCGCCCAGCGTCTTGTGAACCAGGCGGTCGAGATCTTTGGCGGACTTGACATTCTCGTCAACAATGCAGGCATTTTGCGGGACAAGATGCTCGTGAACATGACAGACGCCGAATGGGACGCTGTTATCAAAGTGCACCTGCGTGGTCACTTCTGCCCGACACGTCACGCTGCTGCCTATTGGCGTGCCGAGACCAAGGCCGGCCGACCCCGCAAAGGTTCCGTGATTCACACAGCGTCTGAATCGGGACTTTTTGGAAACCCTGGCCAGACCAACTACGCCGCGGCCAAGTCCGGTATCGCGACTTTCAGCATCGTGTGCAGCAAAGAACTGGAGCGTTATGGAGTGCGTTCGAACGCGATCGCTCCTCGTGCGCGCACACGCCTTACCTTGCAGACCCCCGGGATCGGTGACTTGCTGAAGCAGGAAGTGCCCGAGGACAAGTTTGACGAGTGGAGTGCTGCCAACATCGCCCCTTGGGTGGCGTATCTGGCGACAGAAGAATGCCCCTTGAACGGTGGCGTTTGGATGGTTTTTGCGGATACAGTGCAGCGTGTCAAGCCTTGGGAGTTGGACTCCGCAGGCAAGATCGACAACGGCAAGGACTACTGGACGCTGGATGCCATTGCAAAGGCAGCCGAAAAGTTCGTGGAATAAGCGAAACATCCTGTCGGCAGGGCGCGTGAAAGTCGTTGGGCGTTTGGCTGACGGGTGCTGCTGCGTGCCGTTTTCTCGTTGAATTTCTCTCCCGTCTGGGCGCATGCGCCCAGACGGCTGTTGAGTATCTTCACTTCCGCAGACGTTTGGTGGACTTATGGGATCTCGGTAACCGGTAACCTGCCACCCGGTGGCGGGTAGCCGGTCTTTGCCGGGATGAGGGCGGACGTGAGGGGCAGGAGAAGAACACGGATTCCGTTTGTCGGGGTTAGTTCCTGCCCTTGGTGAGCATTGCTTCTATGATCTTTTCCGCTTGCTCGTGGTCTTCTGGATAGGTAAGGACGATCAGCTGAATGTCTGGGGTAGGCGTGGCGAAAGTGAAAAGATAGTTAAGCCGGCTACCGCTTTGATCCGGTAAGTCAAACGTTGCCGAGGTGATTTCCACTCCCAAAATCTTTTGAGTGGAAACGGTGGTTTCTATCCCATGGCCTCCTTGTTGCAGCGTGTCTATGAAAGGAGTCCGGTTTTCCTCTGTCGTTTTACCTGAGAGCAAAAATGAATAAGAGGTGTTTTTCGGGTCTGCGGAGATTTCTTTGAATGTCGCTCCTTCTGGCGCATTCCAGATGGTGATTGCCCCCTGAAGGTCCACGAAATTAGCGTCGCGCAGGCTTTCCACGATGGCAGCAGCCGAGTCGGCGTTTTTCCTGACTTCTTTGTGAGCGACCTGGTCGGGAAAGTAGTGGCTGGGATCAGACGAGAAAGAGACTTCCTCGTCGTCTCCGCAGGCGGCAAGCACAACACACATGGACAAAAGCAGACATGTCCATATGCGGCGGGTTTTCCTGTTCATTGGGTGACTCCTTTCGGATGCTGTCTGTGTGTTGTTGGAGCAGCGTGTGGACTGCAGAGTGTTCTTTTCATATTTCAGTGTGATCTAGCGATCCAGCGGTTTAGTGATCTGGCGATCTCGTGGTCTTTGCGAGGTTTCTCTCGGGGATCATTCTTGTTTCTTGCCTTTTGTCGAGAACCTCTAAAAATCTTTTTGTGGAGATTCTTCTTGTGCTTGGTATTGGTATGTCAGGTTGTAGTTGACGAGGCGTCAGCATGACAGATGCCGAACAGGGATGCGAACTCGCGGCTTTTCCGAACGGAGAAGAGGCGATAAAACACAGACAAGAGAACGTGGGAGTTGGTGTTTGTGGCCTCTGCGGATCTCTGAAATTTCTTTTTTCTTGTGTTTTTTTGTTTTCCGAGATGCTCTGTCGCTGATATCGCTTCCCCTCTCGGGTGACGTTGTCTCGCGTCCTTTGGTCTCGGGTCTTGCCACTGTAGGCGCTGTTGCGTGAAAACTGGTGACCTCGCGCGGGGGCAGAAAAGCTACGCTCTTTTACGATGAGTATCAGCAGAGAAGACGTTCTCCATGTGGCGAAGTTGGCCCGCCTTGCCTTGTCCGAAGAAGAGATCTCTTTGTTCACAGTGCAGCTGGGCGATATTTTGAATCATGCCGCGGCTGCCTGTGCGCTTGACACAGAGGGCGTGCCGCCAACTGCCCATCCAGTTCCAATTGCCCACCTCCTCCGTGAGGATGAGCCCCGGCCTTCTTTGGCCAGGGGGCTTGTGCTCGAGGAAGCTCCTGCTGTCGAGGCCGACCGCTTTCGTGTGCCGCGCATTCTCGATGAAACATAATCCGAAATATCACCCGAGAAAACTCACCGGGACCTGACATGACTGCTGTTATCACGACTGCTGCCGGAATTGCCCGTGGCGTACGCTCGGGAGAATACCCGGCTGCGCGCGTTCTCGAAGAGTACCTTGCGCGGATTGCTGCGCATGAGGATCGCATTGGAGCTTTCCTCTTGGTTGCGCAGGAGAGGGCGAGAGCAGCAGCTGAGGCAATTGATGCCAGAGTGGCTGCCGGAGAAGATCCCGGTCTGCTGGCTGGTGTTCCTCTTGCAGTCAAAGATGCCCTGTGTCTGGCGGGTCTTCCCACGACTGCCGGGTCGAAGATCCTGCAGGGGTGGCATCCGCCCTATACCGCGACCGCGGTTGCTCGTTTAGAGGAGGCCGGGGCAGTCGTTGTTGGCAAAACCAACCTGGACGAGTTCGCGATGGGATCGTCGAACGAAAATTCTGCCTACAAGGTATGCCGGAATCCACGTGGTCTGGATCGTGTGCCGGGTGGCTCCTCGGGAGGAAGCGCAGCTGCAGTTGCAGCGGGTTTTGCTTCTGTGGCAATTGGTAGTGACACTGGCGGTTCTATCCGACAGCCGGCCTCACTTTGTGGTGTGGTGGGCATGAAACCGACCTATGGGCGAGTGAGCCGGTATGGCCTTATTGCCTTTGCGAGTTCGCTTGATCAGATTGGCCCGCTTGCCGGTACTGTCGAGGACGCAGCTCTTGTGTACCAGTCTATGGCAGGTGCGGACCCAATGGACGCCACCAGCATTCCCGGAGATCTTCCCAACGTGTTGTCCGGAGTGAAAGAGGGACGAGAAGCCGGTATTGCAGGCATGCGTGTTGCTCTTGTGACAGAACTCTGCGAGATGGAGGGGACTGACCCGACGGTCGCCCGGGTGTTCGAGGAGACGGTAAAAAAACTGGAAAAGAGTGGTGCTGTTCTTGTTGAAGTGTCAGTGCCGAGTCTGGTGCATGCGCTGAGCGCCTATTACCTGATTGCCCCTGCGGAATGTTCTTCGAATCTGGCACGTTTTGACGGAGTACGTTTTGGCTTAAGGGAAGCAGGAGACGACGTAGAGGCAATGAATCGCGCGACGCGTGAGGCTGGTTTTGGCCCGGAAGTGAAGCGGCGCATCATGCTGGGTACCTACGCGCTGTCTTCTGGTTATATTGACGCCTATTATGGGAAAGCCCAGCGTATACGGACGCTCGTGATCCGCGACTTGGAAGCGGCCTTTACACAAGCAGACGTGCTTCTTTCCCCCACTTCTCCTACGGTTGCCTTTCCGTTGGGCGCCCGTACCGACGACCCTATGTCGATGTACATTTCTGATATTTGTACGATCCCTGCGAACCTTGCGGGGATTCCGGCCCTTTCTCTCCCGTGTGGTACTGACGATGCCGGTTTGCCAGTGGGACTACAAGTGATGGCCCCTGTCTTGTCGGAGTCGCTGCTTTTCCGTGTGGCTTGCGCGGCGGAGACGCTGATAGGAGTGCTTCCGCCGGTTCTTCTGTGATCTGATTGTGCGCTGTTCTCGACACCCGTGAGGTTCCCATGTCTGCTGTCGCTTCTGATCCGTGCGTCGATTATGAGGCGGTTATAGGCTTGGAAGTGCACGCCGAGCTAAAAACGAAAACGAAAATGTTCTGTGGTTGCCGGAACGAGTTTGGGGCAAAGCCCAACACAAATGTGTGCCCCGTGTGTCTCGGCCTTCCCGGCGCTTTGCCAGTGACAAACCGCAAAGCAATAGAGCTTGCGGTGCGTTTTGGCGCGGCAGTTGATGCCAAGATCGGTCGTGCTGTCTTCCATCGTAAAAACTATTTCTATCCTGATATGCCGAAGGACTTCCAGATCACACAGTACGACGAGCCCATTAACGCGGGGGGAAAAGTCGAGATCCTGGACGCTGGGGCACTGCACACCATTCACCTCACGCGCGCTCACCTCGAAGAGGACACCGGAAAATCTCAGCACCAGGGAGTGAGCGGGCGCATCCATGACGCGACGTCCACGCTTATTGATTACAACCGGGCGGGTGTTCCTCTGCTTGAGATCGTGTCTGAGCCAGATATTCGCACCCCGGACCAGGCGAAACAATATGTGAACGAGCTGCGGGCGGTCCTTGGTTTTCTCGATATTTCCGATGTCAAGATGGAAGAGGGCTCGATGCGGGTGGACGCCAATGTTTCTGTGCGTCCTGTTGGTGCGGAGGCTTTCGGCGTCAAAGTCGAAGTGAAGAACATGAACTCGGTGCGTAGCCTGGTGCGAGCCCTGACCTATGAGATTGAGCGGCAGACGGTGGTGTGTCGTGAGGGCGGCAGGATCGTGCAGGAGACACGGCATTGGGAGGAAGAAGACGGTCGGACGCATTCGATGCGATCGAAAGAAGAAGCCGCGGACTACCGGTATTTTCCTGAGCCAGATCTTGTTCCCATCACGCTCGATCAGGCTTGGATCGAGGCAATTTCAGCAGAGGTCTCTGGTGTTTTTCCGTCGCGCCGGGCCGTGCAATTAGCGGAGCAGTATGGATTTGATCTCGACCGTGTTGCTTCAGTGGTCTATACGCCGGGTCTTTGTGATTGGGTTGAGGCAGAGATTGCCATAGGAGCCAATCCTTTGCGCAGCCTGAACTGGGCGAGTCAGGAAGTGATGGCGCATTTAAATGAGACCGGTGGGGAAGTTGCGGGGCTTGCTTTGTCCAAGGGGGTCTTTGCAGACTTGTCGAGTCTGATTGACGATGGCACGCTCTCAAAAAAATTAGCACGAGAAGTGCTTACCGAGGTGTTGGTTTCGGGAAAGTTGCCGCGTACTGTCGTCAGTGAAAAAGGGCTCGCGCAGATCTCTGATGAGAGTGAACTGGAACGGATCGTCGCAGAAGTCATTGGGGCGAATCCCGAGACGATCGAAAAGATCCGCGCCGGCAACAAAAAAGTTGTGGGTTTTCTTGTGGGACAAGTGATGAAGGCAACGAAGGGCGCTGCGAACCCCGAGGCGGTGCACCGTCTGATCGACAGCCGCCTCTGAGTAGACCCGTAGTGTTTTGGGCCGCTCGCGGTTTGCGTGCTGTCTTGCGGGCACAGCTGGATGTATTTGTGTGGATGTATCTGTGTGATTGACGGGTTCTGGGGTTTAAGTAGAACAAATCGCAGAGTTTTCGGCATGCTTTTTCGGGGGTTGTCGGGGTTTCGCCGGACAGGCTGGTCTCAGGCAATGGCTTGCGGCAGCAACGGCGCCGTTTCTTGGAGAGGTCTGCCTGTGGTGGCAGCATTGTGAGGGCACATGTCGAGGTATATGTGAGGGCACATGTCGATAGGTGTCTCGACACGTGTACTGTCAGTGGGTACTGGCACGGATTCCGTACATAAGTGCGGAGTAAATAGGGAGAAAACCCTGTAAACGGGGCAAGATGCGAGGAGTGTCATGGCTGCTATTTCTTTGAAAGTCCATGTTGTTGACGGAAGAGGAACGCCTGATCGAGTGCTTTTTCAAATGCACGGCTTTTACTCTGGTCAACTCCAGATCTCGACACTGGGGCCTATCATCGATCCGTCGGCACACTACCTTGTGGTGTCTCCGCGTGGGCCGCTCAAAGTAGGAGACGAAGACGCCTACTGGTATGACCGTGGTGGGGAAGGGCCTGAGGGGCAGACTTTTCTGACTGCGCTTGATTCTTTGGACGCAGCGCTGGAAGAAGTGTGCGAGGAGCGTGGGTTTCGCCGCGAAGACACGATCTTTCTCGGTTTTTCTCAGGGGGCATCGCTTGCTCTTGCGCTCAGCCTGCGGGATTCTGACCGCCCGCGTCCTGCCGGTGTGATCGCGTGGAGCGGTTTTCTTCCGCAAATCGATGGGATTTCTTACGACTGGGATCGGGCAGCGGGGCTACCGGTGCTTGTGCAACACGGCACCAAAGATTTCATGATGCCGCTTGCCCAGGGAGAAAAAGCAGCTCTGGAAATGCAAGAACACGGGGCGACGGTTTCTTTCCATACGTATGAGATGGGCCATGACGTGTCAGTCGAAAGCCTTGGCGACGCCCGTGCCTGGCTTGACGCGGTGTACAAGGGCACACCCCTTTCGACACCACTGAGGTGACTGTGCTGTTTTGCTTGGGCGGATCTTGTCTTGGTGTCTGGGAAGATCCCGATGGGCGATGGAATCTCTCCCCTGGTAGAGGAAGAGAAGGGCAGCGCAGGAGAGCACTGGACGCGTGTCTTTTTGCCGTGTCTGCGCTGCCCCCTTTTCGTGTTTTTGCTCGGTTTGGAGCCGCGCGGTCCTAGGACAAGTCTTCGGCATGGGAATAGGTGGGAAGCGGGGTGTGGCGCAGGCTGTAGCGCAAGGCATAGGCGAGAAATTTTGGATGTGCCAGGCTGGTAGGGGAGGAGAGCAGGTGAAAGACGCGTGTAAAGCGTTCTGCCGCGTCAGGGTCTTGCGTGAAGAGGGGCTGGATTTTTTGTCCGTACCAGTTTTCCAGCTGGGTTGGAAAACGAGGGGGAGTTCCTGTCACGTGTGGATACTGGTAGTCGCCGGCACCTGAGACGCGCCAAGCTGCATGATTCGCACGGGCGAGGCGGCGTTGGAAGTATCGGGAGATTCCTTTGAGAGAGGGGTGGGCATCGAGGCATTTGCCGAGGAGAACTGTATTTTGTAGGGCCATGCTCATGCCCTGCCCGTACGCGGGGTTGAACACGGTCACGGCATGGCCTGCGAGGAGGAATTTTTCTGGGAGAGAAGAGAGCTTTTCGTAGTGACGGATACGGTTTGGCAGTATTTGCATAGTCGCAATATCGCTGCGTGGAGATGCCGTGTGCAGGGCGGTTCGAAGCAGAGGAAAATTCTCGGCAAAAGCAGAAAAATCTGCTTCTGTGCGGGGGACTGCGCCGTTTCCTGTAACTGCAAGCGTCACGATTATTTCTTCGTCTCCAAGTGCGAGTGCTCCCGCAAGGCGAGTGTTCTCCTGGAAGTCTGTGAATCTGTAGTAGAGGTGGAGATTATCGGGCAGTTGGGCTTGATATACCTGGCTGGCGTAGGTGAGGCCGATCTGAACCAGGCTTTCTTTCGGTCGAGAAGCCCCAATGCTTTCGAGCCAGGCCGGGGCGGAAGATCCCGCGCCTGATGCATCCACCACGAGGTCGGCCTGGAGTGACGTGCCATCCTGTAATCGCACGCCGGTAATCGTTTTGCCATCAGGAGTGCTGCAGAGGCCGGTGACACGAGCCGTGCGCAAGGATACAGTGCCAAGCTGCCGCACGCGTTCTCTCAGGACATGCTCGATTTTTATGCGACCTCCCCACATCGTGACATCTTTGCGCAGGGTGGGAAAAGGGCCGTGGGGGGTGTCGATACGAGCGTCGTTCATGCCAAAAGCAGGTACTCTGGCTCTGGCCATGTCTGTGGCAATTCCGGGAAAGAGGTCTTCAAGCGCGCGTCGTCCACCATCGAGCAGAAGGTGGAGGTGGCGGTCTTGGGGAACGCCTTTGCGCGAGGTTGGTGTGTGGGGGAGGGGGTCTTTTTCGATGAGGGTGATTGCGCGAAAATGATCAGTGAGTACGCGACTGGTTGAGAGGCCGGTGATGCCCGCTCCGATGACGATGGCGTGATCGTACATGCCGCATTCCTCCTAGGTAATACACTGTATTTTATGTACCTAATGACCTTTTTGTAGAAAATATGAGATTTTTTCTGTAAAGGAAGATTTTTTCTGTAAAGGAATAGGTTAGGAGGGATTTGCGTGTTCTGCTGTGATTTGGTGTTTTGTGGCGTGACGGGAAGATCTGCAGGGGAGTTGCTGGGACGCCTGTGCAGGGGGAACTGCCGGGGGCCATGGGAGGGAGGAAAAGCACGGTCCCAAAAGACAGCGGGCAAACCCGTCGGGGCTGGTCAGCTTGTCTCCCTGATACGCAGGGTAGAAACAACCGTGACGGCAGAGACCATGGGATGGGTTCAGGGCTTGCCTGCAGCCGATGGCTGGAGAAAAGAAAAAAGCGCCGAGATGGTGATGGGTGGATGCGCAGGGAGTGTTGCCGGCGCCTTCCCGAGAGATCGAAGTGCCAGAGATCGGTGCTCGAGGTGCTTGAGGTATCGGAGTCTTTCATCTGCCGCTGTGGCGAGGTCGTAGTCCCGCTCTTGCGGACCCAAAAGAGGAAAGGCCTGGGCATCCTTAACCCAGGTCTTTTCAGAGCCTCGGAAAACAGGAAAGACCCGGGGTTGCTCCCTTTCCCCCTGATATTTCCTTGTTTTTCTTTGGTGAGGCGGATTTGTTCGTTCTGCTTCCCGTGAGAAATAAAGCGAGGATCGCCTATCTTCCACCGGCCACGAGACGAGGGATGGGTTGCGGTTGCAACATCAGGGCTGATGCCGTGTCAGATCCGGAAAGATCTTCGGTCTGTGCAGAGCCAGGAACGCTCGTGATCGCAGATGTCCGAGTGTATGCGCTCGTAATGGTCATGACTACCCGAAGGTCTGTTTCGGAGAGACCTTGTTGTGTAGTCGGTTGGGATTCTGGTGGCAGTGTGTTTCTGGTCAGGATGCGCGCTGTGCCGTTCAAGCACAGTGCTTTCCCGTCTGCGAAACCATTGCAACACATTCCGACAGAAGGATTCTCGAAAATATTGGCGAGAGCTGTCGGACTGATGTTGGTTTCGCTATCGATAAAAGCGAGGTGTTTTTGTTCGAAGACACGCACAAAGCCAGGTGGTCCTGTTTGTATCGTGCAATCGCATTCTATTTTCGCGTTGACCGTTGCGAGGAACACGCTTGTTTGATGTTGGAGGAATGCCTGCATTCCTACTGTCAGAGCAAGCATTTTTTCGGTTTCAATCGCTGAAGGAAAGGAAGATGAAATGTACATTAACGCTTTCGTATGGAGAGATCTGCGGGATAGTGGACGTGTGTTTTTTGTGGTGCTTTTTTTGCATTTCCATATAGGGGTTCTCCACCGTGTGAGAAGAGGATTTCAGTGCCTGGAAAACGGGCTATTGCATGCTGAAAAGTGCTCGTGGGCTTTCTGCTGATTTTTGTGTTTGGGATACTTTTCTAAATGGCAGGGACAGACTGGGATTTTTCTGACCATCACGACATGAATTCCTGTGACCAGGGTGTGGTGAAGCTCTGGTGAGGTTTTTGAATGAAACCTCAGATGGACAGTTGTCGGCGATAGTGGATTTTCCGGAACTTGGTTCTAGGCATTGTGCGGTGGGGATATTTCGGTATCAGAAGTGTGAGAGTTCTCCACTTCGACGAGTATCCATTGGTGTTCTTCCAACTCTTCAGGAGGAGCAGTCGCGGTGAGCATGGTGAGCTTGGGGTCTGTTGCAATTGTTTCTGTTGTCAGAATGCAGGCCTGTCCTTTGATGTAGAGGCCACCTTCCCGAGCAGGGAGCCGGGTGACATACATGCTGACCCACGGGTTATCGAAGATATTGCCGAGGCTGGTGGATGCAGAGTGCAAACTCCCTTCAAGGTAGAGAAGGCGATGGTTGTCGACTGCGCGAATGAAACCGGCCGGCCCGGTACGCAAAGTGCAATCACACATGCCACGTGCGTCTGACGTGGCGAGGAACATTGCCGTCTGATCTTTGAGAAGTGTGATGACTTCTGCTGAGAGTGTGGACTTTGACTGGGGCTCTTCGAAGTCTTCGAAGACTTCGAACTCTTCAAGCGCTTCGCGCATGTCGTTCAGATGGGGCTGGGGAAGTCCTTGGACAAATGTCATGGAATCTCTTTCTCTTTCGATCATCGTCATCATGACAAAGTGCCCTGTCATCTTCCTGACAAGGTAAAAGCTTTTTGAGATCCGGCACCTGACATGGCTGTCACAGAGGAGTCAAGTCAGTTTGAAAAGCTGTGCCCGCAAGGTAGGGGTGAGGGTTTTCTATGTTGATTGCATGCCGGGAGGGCCGGGCGTGTCAGGTCGAAGGGGGGGTCCGGACACGTAGGGTGGAAAGAGGGTCGCGAGTCTCGACCGTGCCAAGGGGGAGGAAACGGCGTAGCTTCTGACTTAGCGGGATTCTTGCTATTTTTTCTACTTTTTTTGCGCGCACGATGGGGGAAGGTATGCCGCTGTGAGAAAGAGCGCGTTCTACTTTTGCGGAAAGTGCTCTTGGGTCGATGTATCCCTGGGCGGTATAGAGGAGATCGGCACCCTGTGGTGTCTGGTGGACTTGAGAAAGCAGAATGTCGGTTTCGGCATCAAGAATCATATCGAAAAGTAGTGGGGGGATCGCGACCTTGCTCTTCTGTGTTGCATAGGTAAAGATATCATCGATACGGTTATGTATATTGCCGAGGAGACGGAGAGAGGAGCCGCACCCGCATTTTTCCGGGAGGATTGTGATCTGATCATCGTGTTGGTAGCGGATCAGCGGAAGGGTCTGGTAATAGAGGGGTGTCACAAGGACGTGTGTGGAGACATTTCCTGGTGCAACTGGGTCATGTTTGTGGTCGACGGCTTCCAGAATCACGAGGTCGTCGTTTGTGTGGATGTTTGATTGACACATGCAGGGTTGGGCGAGAAACCCTCCCTCGATTGCCCAGTACCACTCTTGCGGAGTGAGTCCCCAAGACTGCCGGATGGCAGTGGCTGTGCTTGGCAAAAGGGCTTCCCCGACGGTGTGCACCGCCATCGGCTGGATAGAGCCGGCGGTTTGATTTTCCCCCGTGTGACCTGCTTGTTGTTGCGCGAATGCCAGTTCGCGCAAGGCGGATGGCCACCCCAGTAACAGACACTCCGCGGGTGTTTCTGCGCATTGTTGCAGGGTCTCTTGTGCAGGTGTGTCGGCGTTTATGATTTGTTGTATACCCAATTCTGCACCGACTGACATCATGGGATATTGTGGTGCTCGGGTCGTGACGAACTGCATGTGCGAGAAGCTCAGGATCATAGGATGCCCAGACGCGAGTGCACGCTGCATCCACCTCACGCCAAGGGCCGCAGTAAAACTGCCTTCTGGAGGCGAGAAGGCAAGAATGGCTGGTTTGCCGGTGTAGCCGGCGGTAGTAATGATCGCGTAGACGTCGAGATGTTCGATGGTCTGCGTAAGAGCGGCAGCATGCGCAGTGCACTTTGATAGGGTGAGATTTTTGTCGGTGACGATCTCGTCCCAATTCTCAATGAGCTTGTTTTTCGTGAGAGGAGGAATGTCCTGGAGGCTCTCGGGGGTGAGTGTTGCTGGATCCAAGGCGGAAAGTCTGCGAGCGTAGAAAGGGGAGTGCGCTTTGGCATATGCGATGAGGGAACGTAAGGCCGTTGTTTGTTCGGCGCGGACTTGTTCTGCCGGCCAGTCGATGCGCCGGATCAGCTCGCCAGGGCCGGGAATGGGGATATGAGAAGAGTCCGTGGGCATAGGAGTGATCGAATCTCAGGAATCTCATAGGGGAGAGGGGGCCGAAGGTGCCCATGGAGAAGGAAAAATGCGATTTCCGTATCTTCTCATTTTTCCCAAGTCTACGTACTGACGGGGATAACCAGGGTTTACGTGTTATGGTACGTCTTTGACAAGTCTTTAGGGCTCCTTCGACTGTGAGCGCGAGGGGATTTTCTTGCAAGGGTCTCTGTGCCGTGGCAAGTACTCATCCATCTATATTCTCTTGGTGTGAAGAAGACTAGAGGAATTTCCGTGTTCACGAACATATTTACAACAAAATTCTTGATATGGAAATCTGTTTACTTAGTTCAATGACCGTTTTCGCGGCTGGAAAAGAGGTCTCTCTTGGCGGTGAACGCCTGCAGACTCTTGTTGCGATTCTTGCGCTGCGCCCTGGTGTAGATATCTCTGCGGACACACTTGTTGATGCTATTTGGGGGGAAACGCTTCCGGCGCACCCTGATAATGCGCTGCAACGGCTTGTCTCACGATTCCGCGGTTTAGTGGGGGAAGATTCCCGGCTTGTGCGGTCGGGGAGTGCTGGTTATGTGCTCGACATTCTCCCGGAAGATGTGGATGTTGGGCGTTTTGAAGCTGCATTTCGGCAGGGGAGAAGGCTCTTCGAGAGAGGGGACTACGTCGAGGCTTCGGAAACCCTACGGAACGCCGAATGTCTGTGGGGGGACGGGCCAGTTGCCACTATTTGGGAGAATGAATGGATGCACGCAGCATGGTTGCGTCTCGACGAGATCCATTTGGGGGCGCTCGAGCTCTGTCTCGATGCTGACATTCGCTGTGGCCGCTATGCCGAAGTCACTGGCGAACTCGCTGCGCTTGTCGCAGCATATCCTGGGCGGGAGAATTTTCACGCCTTGTACATGCTCGCGTTATACCGCGCAGGCAGACAAGCTGAAGCGTTACGCGCTGCACGCAACGCCCGCAATATTTTGCGAGAGCACTTTGGCCTGGATCCCGGGCCAGAACTGACGCGTGTGGAAATCCAGATTTTGGGACAGCACACAATCCCTCCTGCGAGGGGGAACGGCAGAGAAAACGCTGGAGAACAGGGGAATTTCTCGCATCTCCCCTTTCCTTTGCTCTCTTCCGAGAAAGAGATGCCCTTTGTCGGAAGAGAAGTAGAAGGGGCGTTCTTGCGGGACACGTGGGAAAAAGTGTTGCTCGGTGAGGGGCAGGTTGTTGCTTTAACGGGGGATCCGGGAATCGGGAAGTCGCGACTTGCGACAGAGTGTGCGCGCCGTATCCATCGAGATGGCGGGACAGTCCTGTATGGTCGGTGTTATGAGGGAGTAGGCGCGCCATATGAAGCCTTTGTCGAGGCATTCGACGAACGTTTATCGGCGCGAGACCCAGATGCATTGCGTGCCGAGCTTGGTGATGACCTCGAGATTTTTGTGGGATGGTTGCCGCGGCTCAGCCGGATTTTCTCCGATGTCACACACACTGTTTTTGGCGAGTCGCACCAGGCCCGCTTTGAGCTTTTTCACGCGGTCGTACGATGGACAGAAGAACTGTGCAGACAACAGCCTTTGCTGATTCTTCTAGAGGACTTCCACTGGGCAGATCCCGCGACAGTTTTGTTGGCCGAGCATCTTTGTCGTCGGAGCAAGGAACTCCCTGTCTTGTTTTTATTGACCTCGCGTCTCGACAACGTCAGTCGTTCTTTGCCGGTTTTCAATCCTTTTAATGAGCGTCTTGGCTTTGGGAAAAAAGGTGGAGACTTCGACGAAGTGCAAGTGGTACCTGTGGGGCCGATGGCAGAATCCGACGTGTTTGAGCTCGTGACACGCGCCTTGCCTGCAGGAGGAGAGGCAGCCGATGCAATCTCTTTGGCAACCTGGTTGCAAGGGGAAGCGGGTGGGAATCCCGTCGTTGTGACGGAGCTTTTGTGTCACCGTTTACGTTGGGAAGAAGAGTGGGACTCCACGCCGACAACCATTGCAGAAACCGTGAGAATAAGGCTACGCCTGCTTTCTCCGAACGCACGTCTTCTGGTCGAGACCGCGGCAACGATTGGGCAGGATATTCCTATCGGCCTTTTGCAGCGTTCTTCCCTGCTTGACGGGGCAGTCTTTGACGCGGCCGTCAAAGAAGCGGTTGGCATGTATATATTGCGCTGGGTATCTGCAGACACGAGCGTCTGTTGCTTTGTGCATGGAACCGTGAGAGATGCCGTCTACGCGGGACTTTCGCCGGAATACCACACACACTTGCATATGCGTGTGGCCTACGCGCTGGAAGAATGCAGTGTGCGAGACCCCCGGAGTGTACTGCGTAAACTCGCTTTTCACTACCGGAGTGCCGGTGACCTTGGCGCGCGCAAAGCCTGGCGATTTGCTGTAGAAGCCGGAAGGCAAGCCGCTGCCGAGTTTGCGATGGAAGAAGCAGTTTTTTATTTTTCGGATGCCCTCTGCTTGTTTGAGGAAACGGCAGGCAAAGTTCTCGGCGAAAAGGGAAACCCTGCCGAACAATGTGACCTATTGATAGCGCTCGGCAAAGCACAAGCCGCAATGGGAGATCCCGCACATCTCGAAAGTCTGTGTGCTGCCGCCCGCGTGGCAGAAGAAGCCTGTTTGCCTGACAGGATTGTGACAGCAGCCCTCGCCACCCCGTCGAGTCTTCTCCCCGAAGACGCAGGACAGCGTGCGACAAATGTGCGTCTTTTGCAACAGGCGCTGGAGCAGTGTGGAGCAGACGAAACCGCGCTGCGCTCTCGTCTGCTCGCGCGCCTTGCAGGTGAACTGTACTGGGATATTGCCTTGACCGAATCCCGGCGCATGGCAGAAGAGGCTTTGTCGACCTCCCGTGAGAGCGAAGATAACCGGGCAATAGCCGAAGCCCTGCTCGGACACCTGCGTCTTTTGTCGGGACCTGATGCTGATCCGCAGGAACAGCGCAAAGAAGTCGATGAGATCAGCTTTCTCTCGAAAAACTTCGACGACGACAGGCTGGTCTTGAAGGCCGCGTTATGGCGGTTTCGCTGCGCACTCGAACGTGGACTTGCAAGCGATGTGCATCTTGCTTTTGCAGAAGTGGAAGGGAGCATACGCCGCGCGCTCAATGTACGTTTGGAACTGGAGTGGATCCGCGCTGCAAGCTCCATGCATCTCATGAAAGGAGACTTCAAAGAGGTAAAGTGCCTGCTCGACCGGGGAGAAGAGCTATTCCTTCTGCTTTCATCCCGCAACCCAAAATGGCCTTTTTTCCCTATCTTTGCGGAGATGTGCTTCTTCGAAGGACGTTTGGAGGATGTGCTTGACGTGCTCCGTGCGATTGCCGCAATGCAGTCTGCAGGAGCTTCGATCCACGCATTGCACGCGCTCGTGTGCGTCAACATGGGAGAATTGGGCGAAGCCCGCATTGCCTTCCAGCGCTACATGGCACATGGAATACTGGGCGTACGACGCGACTGGAACTGGCTCATCGGCATGACATGGAGCGCTGATGTAGCTGTTGAGCTCGCAGACGTAAAATACGCCGCCAAGTTGTATGATGCCCTGCTTCCCTACGCAAAACGCCATGTCGTAGGAGACGGAGTAGTATATTGGGGTCCTGTCTCCCACTCGCTTGGTATCCTCGCCACCCTGCTAAAAAAATACGAAGAAGCCGAAATCTATTTTCAGCGTGCACTCTCACAACTGCAACGCCTCCGAGCAGCACCCTGGGTCGCCTTCACAAAAGTCGGCTTCGGACAAATGCTCTTGGAGCGAGACACTCCTGGAGGTCAGGAAATCGCACGACAAGAACTCGTCGCCGCAGCAAGCATGGCAAAATCTCTAGGCTTGGCCGGAGTAGAACGCAAAGCAATGCGAGTTTTGAGCCGGTTCTAAGGCCACTTCAAGGTCGCCATTCGGCGTGCATATCGCTCAGGTTTTCTCTCGAACGGGATGAGTTCTTCTTCCAGTTCGGGTGGAAACGGTTTCCCGGGCGATTTTTCTCTTGTGTGATTGTGATGTTGCCGCGCAGTATCCTGCGGATTTACACGCCAAAGTATCCGGCAAAGCCGTGAGTACCTGAGCAGCTTTGTTGACTCGGTCAAGTGACCGCTCCGGCGTTGTCGAACTTCTCGTCACCAACGCCAACCCCTCATCAATCGTATGGCGGCACATGACACTGGCGTGACGCAAAAGAGAAAGTGGGACGTGGCAGTCGCGACTTCTTACCCGATCCGATCGTGATCGACGACATCGGCGTCCTGATTGTAGCCATCAACCGCATTTCATTGTTATTGTAAAAAGACCGCTGATCGCAGCAGCGACTTCCCACCGGAAGCGAGCGCTTTTGGCTCGCTTTTTTCACCGTTCACCCAGCCCATCTTGCGTGTTTTCCACCCTGACCCGCCTCCAGCCTCACAACAGGACCACGCCGGCCCCAAGACCAACCCAACTCACGGATACCGCGAATACACATAAAGCTACAAAACTCACGTACGGAATAAAAGACATAAAAAAACCTGACAGTGCTTCACCTGACACTTTGAAGGCTGTCCTTCCATACGGGTGGGATATGGGCAATGTCCCTGTTCTTTGCTCTCGTGAGTTTCTTTTTGGTTTCTGAGGAAGATGGGTTTTTCGGGAAGCCGGACTTTTTTCGGAAGAGAAATCTGTGATGCCTGTAAAACGATTTTCCTGTATTTTTCTGTATTTATTTTTTTTGCCGATAGGGTGGGGAGAGGCCGAAGAGTGTGGCGGGGAAGGGTATCGAGCGCGAGTAGGGGGGAAGAGAGAGTGGCGAAGGCGCATGCCGTACGAGGATTGCGGGCTGATGGGACGTTGGCTGATTTTGCTGCTCGAACTTTGATAGTGCGTGCTGCCGAAGCAGAGGCTTTCGCGGATGCTGCAGCAGACCGTTCTGATCCGGAGGATTTGCATAGTTTTCGGGTTGGGTTGCGGCGTCTTCGGGGGGCAATGTCAACATATGCTGAGGTTTTTTCCCGTCTTTCTCCGGAGTGGGACGAACTCTCATTGCAGGTGAAAACGGTTTTTCAGGCGACCTCTGCTTTGCGGGATTGTGATGTGGGCGCGCAGCGTCTCATGGATTTACAGGCTGAAGTATCTGATGAAGCTGCCCTTGTGCTCACGTCTTTGTTGCGTCAGTGCGCGCAGCGTGCTGCTGTTGCGGAACTTCTTGTGGACGGCGCTCTGGGAAAGTTCCACACACAAGACGTATTTGGTCGTCTCTCCAGGATGGGGGGGCAGCTCAGCTTTTTGACGACCGCGACGGTTGGGGTTTCAGCGCAAGCGGAGAAAAACGCGCGGTTGCTTCTTGGAAAGAAAGCCTTACGCGCGGGCAGCGCGCGTAAGGCTTTGCTTGGGCAATTGCAGCGTCGTGTGGGCAAAGTGGAAAAGCGTTTGCTGCCCTTCTTGAATGACCTTGATGATGACCTCGATGAGGCTCCTTCAGGAAAAGATGCAGAAAAGGCCACGAAAAAAAAGGCAAAGAGCGTTCCGGGTGCTCTTTCTTTTGCGCGGGCAGCGTATACCGAAGATCTGCACGACTTGCGGATCGAAATCAAGAAACTGCGCTATGTGGGAGAGCTCGTGGCGGATACGCCGTTTGGCGCGCACGTTGTGGGAGTTTTGCCGGAATTGCAGAGGATGCAGGATCTTTTAGGCGATATTCATGATGTTGATGTGTTACTTGCGGACATAAAAACCCTGATGGAAGGAACTGGCGAAACTCTCGGGAAGCCGGAAAATCCGGACAAACCTGGAGAAGAAGCGGGAAACACTGGGACCCGAAAAGACTGCGCGCAAAAACCTGCGGCGCACACAGCCCACCAACAAGTTGCAGAGCACGCGTCGGGTAACGAGAGTTCCTGGAGCAGAGGGTGTGCTGCATTACAGGGAACACTGCAGGATCAGCGAGGTCTTTTGCTCGCGAAACTGGAGCGGAAATGGCCGGTAAAACGCTTTCAGGGATTGCTTGAGGTTCTCAAGTGTTGAGTGTGGTGGTTGCTCTGTCTTTGGTGAAGAAAAAGTGGGGAACATGGCAAAATGCGACAGGATAAACCTTAAAAAGAACGGATAAAAGCCGGAGCAGGCAGAGAAATAGGCCCTTCTCCTGGGGTGGGCTTCCCCCTTTTTCGTTTCTCGGTGTAGATTCCAGGTTGTGGCGCTCCGGTGCGTTGTGCGTGAACGAGAAAGTTCCGCCTCTTTTGCAATCTGCATCGTGTGGAAACGAGCCTGTGTTTTCCCTGTGATTGAGCGGCCATTGAGCACAAGACCCGTATGTGTCGAGAACACAAGAACGGGGCAGTGTTCCCGTGTCCATGCCACAGGTTGAGGAGGGTCTTATCCCCAATGGTCGAGACCGGTGCCCAAATTCCGTCGCTTGAACTGAAAGACCTAGGCAAAGTCGTAGGTGAGCTTGATGACAGTTCTTCTACATGCATGCCCCTTTTTGTTGTGATGAGTTCCTCATCAGACATGTGTCGTGCCCTGGAACCGGTTTTTCTGCAAATGGCAAGATTGAATCAGGGTCCATACAATGTCTGGTTTTTTGTGCATGGGCGTGCAAGTAGTGTCGCTGCAGCCTATCCCAAGCTGCTTTCTGTTGCGCGCGTCTTCCCTTTTTCAAGCACATGGGAAGGGCTCGCCGCGCTTTCCATCGAAAAGTATCCAACTGCCTTCCTGGCCACCAGAGATAATAAGGTGGGAGAAGTGGTCGAAGGGTGGGATTATGGACAGTGGCAGGATTTTCTTCGCAGGGTAGGGACTTATCATCCGACATGGCAGCTTGGAGTACTTCCCCGTAAAGGCCTGCCCCAATCTGGATATGTTCCAGTGAGATCTGCGTCTGTGAAATCCGGAGCCGCGAGCTGAGAACCAGGTTGAGGAGTACCGAGAAGACTCTGCGAGCGTGTTTTTTGCGGTGTGCGTCGCCATAAAGGGGGCGAGAAGCGAAGCAGCCGCCTGTGAGGTGCATGCTGCGCGCGAAATCCCGGCTTCTGTCATGCCCCTTATGGTGAATGTCTTTGGAGCCTGAGGAGAGAGATGCCGTCACGTCCCCTTTCTCGTCGTCAACGTACTGGAATTCCGGAAGTCGATGCGCTACTCGCCGAGATTTTCGACCTGATTGCTCCCACCCATGAAGACTTGTACTCGGAGATTGTTGCCGCTGCGGTACGGCTTGGGTCCGACAGTCTTGATCGTGGCGACCTGAAAATTGTCTTGGGAGCTTTGCGGGAGCTGCGTCAGACCTTCAAAATATTCGCATCTTATCCTGGTCGGCGTGTTTCTGTCTTTGGTTCTGCCCGCTCGAAACGCCACACCGGACAGTATCAATATGCCCAACTGTTTGGGGCAGAGATGGCGCGGCATGGCTGGATGACCATCACCGGGGCCGGGCCTGGCATCATGCAAGCCGCAAATGAAGGCGCGGGCACAGAACACAGCTTTGGCTTGAACATTCGCTTACCTTTTGAGCAGCGTGCCAATCCCATACTCGAAGGCGATGAAAAACTCCTGAGCTACCGGTACTTTTTCACAAGGAAACTCGCCTTTGTGAAAGAAGCCCATGCCTTCGCGTTGTTCCCTGGCGGCTTTGGCACAATGGACGAGTGTTTCGAGCTTCTTACCCTCGTGCAGACCGGCAAATCCAATATATATCCTATTGTGCTCATCGAAACGGGAGAGGACCGGTACTGGGAGCGTTTCGTGGCATTCCTGCGCGAAGAACTGCTCGCCGATGGCTACATCTCCGCAGAAGACCTCGATCTCTTCTGTGTTGTCGACAATATCGACGCGGCCGTCACCGAAATCCTGAGCTTCTATCAGAACTACCAATCCCAACGCTACATCGGCAAAAAACTCTATTTGCGGCTCCGCGTTGCCCCCACTCCACGCGAGCTCATGGCCCTCAACATTGAATTTGCCGACATCGTGGCCGAAGGCAAAATAGAAGTTGTTCCCCCACACAAAGAGGAAATCACGGCAAACGGGGCTGTCGACCTGCAGGACCTCCACCGTCTTGCCTTCGTTTTTGACCGGCAATCCATCGGTCGCCTCCGCCACCTGATCGACCGTCTGAACGAATTCGTCTGACCCAGTGTGTGCAACCGGTTAGTGATTGTACGCCCTTTTGGCAGGTGCCCCTGCGGTTTTTCCGACTCGCCCGGTCACACTTCCTGCCCCAAAATCGTCTTGGCATTTTTTGGGTCGCTTCGTGCGATATTGCAGAAGCCGGCCTTGCCTGGAAAAGACCTGCCCCAACAGTGATGTCCGTGTTCGGTAGAAACAACTTGTTTTGGGGACAAATTTGTGCTTGGTCAGTGGACTTGCCTAGTCCTTTTCGCTGTTTTCTGTGGCCAGGCAGACCTGCAATTTCACTGGGGAGGGGCAGGGTTTGTCCGGCGTCTGATCAGAATGCGGAATCAGGAGTCCATGCTGGATCGAAATCAGTGTTTTCTGTTTTCCACTTTGTGATGCGCGGGATCACCCAAAAACTGTAAATCCCAAATGTGATGATGATAAGAAAAAACCACTTGATCCAGTTCCCAAAAAGTGCCCAAGCGCTTCCAACGAAGATGAGACGGTAACCGTTGATATAGGTGTGTTTGGCACGCCAACGCTGGTAGAGAACAACCGAGTAGGGATACAAAATCCCCGCAGTAAAAAAAGTGATGAGCCACGCGAGGATGGCAGTTCCCACATATGTCGCGGCACCACCATCAAAATAAAAGGCCTTTGATTTGCCCATCTACTGTTCCATACCAGTGTTCGATTTCGACGGAGGTCTTTGCCAAGAAGGAAAAGAGCAATGAGTATGTAGGAATACGAAAAAATGGGGTATTGTCTTGCGGTTCGCAAGAAACCTGCAAAAGACACCTGCTGCACAAGTTCTGATCGCCGATTTCCAAGCGCTCGTTTTTTCCTCGTATCCAAATCTTACTCATGAGAAACACGAATAGGATTTATGGAAGCAGTGGCTCCTGCGAAAGGGAATGCCGGTGCCATGAACAAGCCGTGTGTACGAGCGGCACGCCACCACTCTTCCCTGGCCAGTTCCTGCAAGCCGCCTGTTCGTCATCTTCCCTGCTGCCCCTCTGGCCGTCCCCACAACTCTCCCCGCGTCTTTCGGCTTCTTTTTGCAACAGATAAGCAGGAAAAGCGGTCGAGGCGACAGCAGTTTCCCTCGCGACAGCCGATCGCGCCCGGCGTATGCGCAGCGGCTATGGAAAGTTTTCTGTTGATCTTGCGTGTTATGCAAGACTGATCAGCACAAGCCAAAGCTGTGCAGGGCAAACTCCGGCTTGTGTACTGGTGTGAAGCTATAGGTATTTTACGGATGACCGATGCGCCCGCTTCCCCTCTGGTTTCCGGGCCGGTTTCCTCGGTCGCAGGGCTCCCGGTTCTTGCGGGAGATCTCCCGGGGTCCGGGGGTTTAACGGGGCAGGTTGGGGGCGACGTCGTCAATGAAGCGACGCATGGATGCGATGGTGGCTTCGTGCGGGGTGCCGCCGAAGTTTTGCCAGGTCATGACGGTTTTGCAGCCGGCTTCATAGAGGCCGGTGAGCTTGTCGGTGACTTCTTCGGCAGTGCCGCAAATGGCAACCTTGTTGAGCAAGAGCTCAAGGAAGTTGTCAGTGGATTCGCCGCCGGCAGAAAGGCCGGAAAGCTGGGTGAAGAGGTTGTATGCCTCATAGGTGTCGGGCAGATCTTTGCCTTCTTGGGCAGGTGATCCTACATTTGCCAGGGTTTGGTAGTACCAGAGCAGGCCTGGCGCGGCAAGCTCGCGGGCTTCTTCGGTAGTGCGACCCACAATAATCTGACGCAAGGCAGCGGTTTTCCCGGGCGGGCCGTCATGGCCGGCCTTTTCCCATGCCTGGACATACTCTTTGCGAGCTTCGATGATCCGGTCGTAGGGGGCGAACTGGTCGAGTTGCAGATGGTAACCGTTTCGACCGGCAAGCGCGACAGACGACGGGCTAATGCACGCCTGATAGACCGGGATACGTGGTTTTTGTAGGGGTTTGGGGAGAACTTCGACCGGTTCAAAGTTCCAGAATTTTCCCTTGCTACTGACCGGGCCGTCTTGCCAGGCGCGGAAAATGATATCGAGGGATTCCTGAAACATTTCCCGGCTGTGCGAGATGTCGATCTCGAAGGCGTCAAACTCGTGACGTTGATAGCCGCGACCCACACCCCATTCGATACGACCGTTTGACAGGATGTCGAGCACCGCAAGCTCTTCGGCAGCCCGGATCGGATGCATAAAAGGGAGGATCGTGACCGCAGTCCCAAGACGAATACGGTTGGTTTTTGCGGCCACATTGGCCATCGTCAAATGGATCGTGGGGCCGAGGCCGTACCGGCTGAAATGGTGTTCGGCAAACCAGGCACTGTCGTACCCGAGGCGTTCTGCCTCTACCGCCTGGGCGATCTCATTACTGAAGACCCGTTCTTGGGTCAGGCCTTCCGGCCATTGCATAAGAGAAAAGACGCCGACTTTCACACTGAAACCTCCTTGGAAACGCGTGGCAGTGCAGCCGGATACCGCGATCCGGCCTTATCTCAAGCTCCGGACGGACGGGCGCCATCCGGTGGCCAAGACTCCACGCCTTCTTCAAGGGGGACTTCAAGCGAGCGCAAAAGCGAAGAGAAAAGTCGCCAGTTCCCAATCGCGACAACAAGCTCCACCAGGTCTGCCGTACCAAGCTCCGCTTCACACGCGGCCCAGGTCTCAGGACTAATCGTGCCTGTAGTCAGGGTATCGTCAGTCGCGGCAAGCACAGCCTTGTCGGTAGCACTAAAACGGTCACTGTTCTTCCAGTCACGCACCGCCAAAATATCTTCTTCAGGGATGCCGAGCTGGGTGGCAACGCGCCAGTGCTGCGTCCACTCATAGTCCGAGCCGGTTTCCCAGCCGAGACGCATAATGACAAGCTCCCGCAAGCGCGGATCCAGTGACCCTTTCCAAAGGAGCGTGCTGAGCAGGTTATTCAATGCTCCCGCAACCGGCTTGTTGTGCAAAAGCACCTGAAAAACAGAAAGGCCTGCCATAAAAGATGGAATACCGGCTTCTTCTGCTGCTGCTTTTGCGTCTTCGTCGGAGAGAAGAGGCACACGTGCTTTTCCGGTCATATGTTCCCTCCAACCTGGCGCGACACGAGTATCATCATCTCGTCCCCCTCATCGTCTCGCAGTCTGTGCGACAGCCTGCGTCTGCACAGACTGCATCATACCTACCCCTTCTCCGCCCTTTCCGAATTCAGTCAAGAGAGAGCACACACGAGCCGTCCCCACGGTATGTCTTTTTCGAGAAAACCCCTCGTGCAAGACGACTTCTCACCAAACGCCGGACCGGCCCCAGCCAGACCCCGGCTTTACCTCAATCGCCGATCTCGAAGAGATGGGAGACGGTCTTTTCGGCATTTTCGTGGAGCGAGGTGGTTTTGATGGCTTATGTGGGTGATCGCTTGTGGCGTATCAAGGTCGCGCCTGTTGCCGCGAGTGCGAGTACGAATGGATAGGCCAAGCCGGGGTCGAAGCTGCCGCTTACGAGAACGACCATAATGAGGGTGCAGATCCCGCCGATCCTGCGTAGGCCAGGGGCGAGACGGATGAATGCGAGGAGGGCAAGGCCGTAAAGCAGGAAAAAGTTTTGCCCTGCGAGAGAGAACAAGGTGTTCATCGAAATGATACCGGCGCTCACACTGATGCTGACCCCGGCAAGTAAGGCTGTGGTGGTCAGTACTGTCCGGACAGGTACTTGGGTCACAGCGTGGATTGCTCCGAAATAGGCAGGAACCAGCTGATGGCCGGCGGAGGCGTAAAACAGTCGGGACATTGCCCAGATTGCGCCAATGAGGTTGGCTGCAACTATGGCCGCACCAAGGAAAGCGATGACAGTACCGCCTGGCGCGCCAAGCAATAAGGTGAAAAGGGTAGCGACAGGGGCTTCTTCTGTGCTATTGACGTTCCTGGGTAGCGCTGATTGGATGGCGAATGCCGGCCCGATATAGAGGACAAGCGCAATAAGGTAACCGGCAGCCACGGCAATGGGAAAATCACGGCGCGGATTGGTGTATTCACCAGTAGTGAACGAGAGCGTCTCCAAGCTAGTATAGGCGAAGCAAACTGAGCTGAAAGCGGATAAGGCTGCCCGCCAGGTGTCGGAATCAGTAACAATAGGCCTGGGATTGTCCCCATATCGCAGGATTCCCCAGACTACTCCGACAGCGAGAATGAAAATAAACACTGCAGCAAGAATCTGCTGTACGTGACTCGATACTCGGATGCCGCGCAGATTGACCCACGCTGCAAAAAGAAGCAAGCTCAGACCACCTGCTACTTGCACTCCAGTCCCCGCGTCCAACGCAGCAGCGAAGGAGGAGTCACCGGCGACCACAACGGTGGGCAGCCCACAAGCCAAGGTACCCAGAGTGAGCGCTTCGGTGACAGCCCCAGCCGTCGGGCCAAACGCGGCCTGCACATAACCGGCGATACCGGAAGCGCCTGGATAGCGCCGGCCGAGCCAGACAAACGTGGCCGGTAAAGGGGCAACGGCTATCCCGGTGAGCAGTCAAACGGCGATGGCGGCGTCCCCGACCTGGTGGAAAGTCAGCCCGGGAAGCACCAGCAGCCCGCTCCCTACCACAATGGTTACAGGCAAGGGCAGTGGTCTGATGGGCCCCCACTGTACGAGCCGGCCTGGGCTGGTCTGGGGTGCCGGCAACCCTGACGAAAACTTTCAGGAGGCACTCGGGTCCAACCCAACAGCTGGATCCCGCCATCCGCAGACCTGGTTTTCTCGCGCCATGCCACCGACCAAGCACACGCCTGCCGGGAGCGGCTGCGCTCACACAGGAGCTTGTCGACTCGCCTTCGGGCAGTGTGAAGACAGGCCATAAGGGAAGACTTCGTTTTTAGAGGTACCCAGCAAACAAGTGAGAATTACTTATCCTGCGTTTTCGATGGAAACAAGAAAATGGCGAAGAAGCGTACGCTTTCGGATCTGGTGGGGAAGTCGTCTCGTTGGGGACTATCGAGGTAGGAGACTGGCTGATCTCGTGTCAGGGTTTGTGACAGCGAGCCAACCCAACCACCGCGCCGCTTTCGCGTTTTCTCCCCATATCCCTTTGTCTTTGCTCTCTTTTTCTTGGGTTCTATTGATCTCGGTAGTTGAGGGGACGGTTGTTTCCGGTTTTTCCGGGTTCTCTGCCGCTGTCTGCTTTTTCTGGCTGTCGGGTTTTTTGCGGCGGTGCAGTGGATAGGGGAGAAGCGCTCCGAGCTGGTGGGGTGGTCTGGGAGTGTCAGTCAGGGGGGGAGTCTGTTCCGGGGTGATTTGTGGCTTTTTGCACGCTGGTGACGAGCAGGTTGGTGATTGCGGTCATGGGGGCGAGGTCGTGTCGGGCGCGGGCGAGGAGGAGTCCGCCTTCGAGGCCGGATAGGACTGCGGTGGCGAGTGCCGCAGCCTCCGCTTCTTGTACTCCTTCTTCGCGGAGGCGCGCTGCAATCAAGGCTTCCCACTCGCGAAAGACTGTGTCGGCGGCAGAGCGGACTGGTGCGGATGTTGCGGGGCTCTCAATGGCGCTCATTGCGATCGGGCATCCGTCTGTCCAATCGGATTCGAGTAGCACGTGCGTCATGGCAGCGGAGAGGGAGCGTATTGCCTCGTGGGCGGGGAGGTCTTTTGTGGCGATTTTGAGGAGCGCCCCAATGTTTTTTCCGGCGTAGATGGTGGCCGCGGTGACCAGTTCCTCTTTTCCGCCGGGGAAATGGAAGTATATCGAGCCTATGGGAGTGTTTGCTGCTGCTGCGATCTGGCGGAAACTTGTGGCGGTATACCCATGAGACCGCATGAGTTGGGCGGTTGTGGCGATGATGCGTTCTTTTGTGGGGTGGCTTGTGCCGGCGGGGCGCTTTGACATGGGTGCAACAGTAGTATGGTCCGTTTTCGGAAGGGGGGAATGTTGAAACTGTTTACTAGACGAACGTTCTACTATAATTTTCTCAATTGTGCTTTCTCGTGAGTTCTTCTCGATATTGCGTACCTGGCATCTCGAAGTCTGACGGTGCGATGGCATGAGAAACAGGAGAAAGCTGGGAGCGGAGAGGGCTTTTTTGTTCTTCTTCTGGACAGGAAAAAGTGCGGTAGGGAAAAGAGGGGCTCCATGGGATCTTTTGTGCGTGTTGACCGTCCTGTTGACAAGGTTGGCCTGGTGATGTTGCAGAGGACGATAAAGCGGAACGCGCTTTCGATTGGCTTGCGTGATGAAGTCTCCGCTGCGATTGAAACGTTGGTGCAGGATGAGACTGTTTCCGTTCTCGTCCTGACCGGTGCTTCTGGAGTCTTCAGCACCGGTTTTGACCTGCAAGAGTTTGGCTTGCTTGATGATCCCGATAGTGCTGCCCGCCTCTGGGCGTCGAGTGACCGATTCCATCAGACGATTATGAACTGTCCGCTTCCGACAGTTGCCGCGGTGAACGGGCAAGCCCTTGCCGGGGGCTTTGACCTGGCAGTTATGTGCGACATGCGAATCGCTGCAGCTTCCGCGGTTTTCGCCCATCCCGAAGTGGTTTTCGGAGACGTTGTCTACGCTCCCTTGCAAGAGCTGCTAGGTGGGGCCATCGCCCGCGACCTTTGTCTTACCGGCCGGAAAGTAAGCGCAGACGAAGCCCTTGCACTCGGCCTTGTTTCTCGGGTTGTTCCCGACAACGAGCTTTTGCCGGCCGCTTTCGCGCTTGCCGCTGAGATTGCTCGTTCCCCCCGCCACCTTCTCCAGCGCGTGAAAGGGAAAATCCTGGCACGGGCTGCCCTGGATTTTTCCACCACTCTCGATTTATGAACCTTTTTTCTGCCCAGATTCTGCTGTCTGGCGGAACGTGTAGCCCCTGTGAGATCTCCCAAGGGCTATGAACCAGTCCTGGAACGGATGATCCTGTCTCGTTTTCTCCGGGTTTCTCTGCGGAATGGGGTCCCTGTCCTGGCTTCGCAGGGCCTCGCCTCGTTCTTGTAGAGGCCTCGCCTCATGTGACTCTCATATGATTTGTTGTCGTTTGGTTGTGACTGGGGCAGGTTTCCCTGGTGCGGCCCTGTCGTGATTCTTGCTGTGTGGCCGTGGTGCGTGCGATTTCGGGCAGGCTCACGAGGTTGGTGTCGGGCAGGGTTGGTTCGATGGGGAGCGTGTGACCTGTTGATTCTGGAGATTGTGTGGGTTGTGTGGGTTGAGCGTGCCGAGGACGAGTTTGAGGTCGGGGCTCGGACTGGTTTGGTTGCGTGTTTTCGCGAGCGAGGTGGGGAGTGTGTTGATTCAATTGGCTATTTTGCCGTCGTGGAACCAGTAGGGAACGTTTTTTTCGATGAGGTCAGGGGATGTCCGGGGACAGCCCTCGTAGTGCCATTGATGCAGTGTGGCTGAATCGTGGCCGGGTCTGGTGTCGTGTTGTCTCGTGGTCGGGTCTGCTGGGGTTGTGTCTTGTGTTTGGTTTTGGGACGCGCTGTCTGGTTCCGTGTCTGGTGTGGTGTTGGGGAGGTTCTTGAGGATTTTGTTGGTGAGGGCAGTGACGTTGTCGATCCAGGGTTTGATTTCGGTGCCGTGCCGGATGGGGAGTTTGATGGTGTCGCCGTGCCAGGTGAGGTGGTCGTTCCAGGCAGGTTTGGGGATGTTTCCTGCGAGGTACCATCTTTAGGCGGTCTCGAAGTCGCTGCCGAGTGCGTGGGCGATATCCGTGAGGGTCCAGAGAAAAGGCGCGCTCGGTTGCTTCCAGCCGTCCCAGGAGAAACTGTCGTCAGGGGATGAGAGGACAAGATCTGGTATGAACTCATCTTCGTTTGGGGGGGTCGGGGCCGGCTGGTCCAGCGGTATTTTGCGCGAAGAACTCTAAAAATCCTCTTTCACCTGCACTGATGTCTGCACTCTGTGTCAGTTGTTGGCTGTCGGGTGTCGGGTGTCGGGTGGGGTTGTTGTGTGGTTCCGTCGTGCCACGTAAGACGTGGCACATGCCGACGGTCCCGGCGGTTTCTCTACAAAAACCGCTGGGACCGTGAGAGCCGGTATTGGGGCTGGGGCTGGGTGCTTGGGACTTGGCCTGTTTAGATGGCCTTGTCTTGGTCTTTCCAGTATTCGTCGCGCAGGAGGCGTTTGTAGAGTTTGCCGGTGGGGTAGCGGGGGAGTTCGTCGCGGAAGTCGACGCTTCGGGGCAGTTTGTAGCCGGCGAGGCGTTCGCGGCAATACGCGAGCAGTTCTGTGATCAGGGCATCGTCGGGGGTGACGCCTTTGCCGGGTTCGATCACGGCTTTGACTTCTTCGCCCCAGTCTTTGTTGGGGATGCCGATGACTGCGGCGTCTCCTACTTTGGGGTGGGTCAAGAGGACTGCTTCGATCTCTGCCGGGTAGATGTTTACTCCGCCGGAGATGATCATGTCGGATTTGCGGTCGTTCAGGAAGAGCCAGCCTTCCTCGTCAAAGTAGCCGATGTCTCCTACTGTGAAGAGGTCGCCGCGGCGTGCTTCGGCGGTTTTTTCTGGCGCTTTGTAGTATTCAAACGACCCCATGGGGGTGCCCATGTAAATGGTGCCTGACTCGTTTGCTCCGAGTTCGTTGCCGTCGTCGTCGAAGATTTTTACGGTGGCGCCGGGGAAGGGTTGTCCGACTGTGCCGGGGTGTTCCATCCATTCTTTTGGCTTCACGTAGGTGCCGCCCCCTTCGGTGGCAGCGTAGTACTCATAGATTACGGGGCCCCACCATTCGAGCATGGCCGTTTTTTCGTCAACAGGGCAGGGCGCGGCAGCGTGAATGATGTTTTTCAGTGAAGACGTGTCGTACTTTTCTTTGATCGAATCGGGGAGTTGCAGGAGGCGGTGGAACATGGTGGGGACCATGTGGCTTGTGGTTACCTTGTACCGCTCAATCAGTTCGAGCGTGCCTTCAGGTGTCCATTTGTCCATTATGACGAGGGCCTGGCCCATGTGCATTCCCCCTGTGCCGTAGGCGAGGGGTGCCGCGTGATAGAGCGGTCCTGCTGCGAGATGGACGCCTGATCCTGGCTCGATGTCAAAGAGGGAGCTGAGCATGGACATCATTCCGGCGCCGGTGTCCGGGTCCATGTTCATCATGGCACGCCGCACTCCCTTGGGGCGTCCTGTTGTGCCCGAGGTGTAGAGCATCGGCATGCCCATGAGCCGGTTCTCGGGCAATTCTGAGGACTGTCCAGCAGGAAGCTCAGAAAAGGGGCGGAAACCTTCGATTTCGCCTATGGCGAAGCAGGCTTCTGCGGGGAAGTCCAGTTCGTCCACCGCGGCTTTTGCTGTTTCGGCAAAGCGCTCTGCTGCGATAAACACCTTTGCTTCGCAGTCTTCCACGATATAGGCGATTTCGGGGCCGGTCAGGTGATAGTTAATTGGCGTGAGGTACAGCCCGATCTGGGCAGTCGCCATATTGATCTCGAGAAAAGGAAGCTGGTTGTTCATGACCATGGCGACACAGTCACCATGCTGAAGCCCCAATGCCTGTAGGCCGCGTGCGATCCGGTTCGCAAAGGTGAGCAGTTCCCCTCGCGTAGTTTCCTTGCCGTCAGGATCGATAACTGCGATCTTGTCGGGATCATCTTGGGCGAGTTTCCAAAAGCCAATGTCTGCCATGAGCAGTTCCCCTTTTGTACATGGTAGTTTTGGTTCGTGTGGGTGTGTGGATTGTGCTTGGTATGTTGTTGGATGTCCTCAGAACAGAATCGTGCTTTTTTCCCTTCCTTTGTGCCGTGTCAAGGCGGATTCCCCGGAAAATAGCCCTGTTTGGAACGGTATTTACCCGGTAACACTATCCGGTATAGCCCTCTTGGGGATGATTCTGTTCGGCATGATCCTGTCTTGAATAGTCGGAATAGCAGGAGAATGCCACGATAAACGCTTACGAGGAGGATTTTCGCGTTTTCTGGGTTGCGACGAGCCTGACGGATTGCGCGCTGTCAACAACCCTGACGGGAACTACCTCTCTGGGCTTCCGCAAGTCTCCGCAAGCTCGCACGAGCTTCCGCAAGCTTCTACGGGCTCCTGCAAACTTCTACATGTTTGTTGGGTGTGGACTTGGGGCTGGAACCCCTCCAACCGGGTCCGTCAAATCCTGGGATCCGGACACCTGGAGGTGGGAGCGTAGCCCCAAGCCGAACGAGTGTTTACTGTGCGAGAACAGATGATTCCTTGTAGGAGATTTCCTTGTCGACACGAGGCTCACGTGGCAGGCCGAGGACACGGTCGCCGGTGATGTTGCGCTGCACTTCGTCTGTGCCGCCGGCGATGCGAATTGCGGGGGCGCCGAGGAAGGAAGTCTGCCAGGCTCCGTCGTCGCGAGCGTCCGTGCTTGCGAGGGCGCCTGCTGGGCCCTGCAGTGCAAGTGCGAGGCTGCCCTGTCGTTTCAGGAGCTCGGCATAACCGAGTTTGCTGACGGAGCCTTCCGGGCCAGGCGCGCGTCCCTGACTGAGGGCACTCTGGCTGCGATATCCCAAGTACTTCAGAACCTGGGTGCGTATGTAAATGTCGGCGAGTTGCTGGCGGACGACTCGCTCGCCGGTTTTTTCGAGAGATTGTGCCATTTCGACGAGGTCGTGGAAGCCCATGCCGCCACGCATGCCACCGCCTCCGATCGACATGCGCTCGTTCATCAGGGTGGTAATGGCCACGGCCCAGCCGCCGTTTATTTCTCCCACCAGGTTTTCATGCGGCACCCGCACGTCGGTAAAGAAAACCTCGTTGAAGTGGGAGGCGCCTGTGATTTGTTTGAGGGGACGGATCTCTATGCCGGCTGATTCCATGTCGACAATAAAATAGGAGATGCCCCGGTGCTTCGGCTTTTCAGGGTCGGACCGGGTCACGAGGATGCCCCACTTGCTGTAGTGCGCCCCCGATGTCCAGACCTTCTGCCCGTTGATGATCCACTCGTCGCCGTCTCGCACGGCCTGTGTACTCACATTGGCAAGGTCGCTTCCGGCGGACGGTTCACTGAAGAGCTGGCACCAGACCTCGTCTCCGCGCAACATGGGCTGCAAATAGCGTTCTTTTTGCGCGTCTGTCGCGTGCACCATCAGGGTTGGGCCCGCCATGCCGATGCCAATACCAAAGATCGAGGCAGGTACTTCAAACTGGGACAATTCTTGATTGAAGATAATCGACTGGATAGCCGTTCTTCCTTGTCCTCCATATTCTTTGGGCCAGGTGATGCCGCCCCAACCGCCATCGTACAATTTTGCTTGCCACGCTTGAGATTCCCGGATCGATTCGGGATCGTCACGCGATGCCATCATGTCGCGTGCTGGTTCGCTGTCTGGTGTTTTGCGTTTTGCATTCGCGTCAAGCCAGGTTCGCGCTTCCGCGCGGAAGGCGGCTTCTTCTGGGGTGTCCTCGAAGTCCACGGCCGTTCCTTTCGTGATCTGCTTTACAGATTGTCCCCGGATCTGCTTCCCCACATGTGCAGATGTGTATCTGAGCATAAGACACAATGGGGGAATTGGTTTAGTTCTCGATAGGATTTGTCTAGCTTCACGCCTATTTGTCGTGACGGAACGGGAGCATTATGAGCTATGACCTACGTGAGGCCAGAGGGAAAGCGGCGATTGTGGGGGCGATCGATGCAGTGTCGTCCACTGGCGTTCTGGAGGGCAGTACCCGTGCTCTCGAGGTCGCCATGATTCGAGGTGCACTCGAAGACGCCGGCCTTACCATTGGTGACGTTGATGGGATTTTCGCCTGCACAGGCGGAATGATGATGCACTCCATGGAGCTTGCTGAATACTTGGGAATCACCCAGCCCTGCTGGACAGATACCACGCAAACAGGTGGATCGAGTTTTGAGGTGCTTGTCGAGCACGCTGCGGCTGCAATCACTTTGGGGCATTGCGAAGTCGCAGTGATTGTGTATGCAATGAACCCCCGCGGTGCCCGCAAAAGCGGCGGCGGCGGCGGTATGGGCGGCATGGGTGCTGCCATGGCCATGATGGGCGGAGAGTCTCCCCAGATGGAATGGGAGATGCCCTATGGACTGCGTATGCCCATGGGAGGCTACGCGATGTCGGCTGACCGGCATATGTCGCAGTATGGCACGACGTCGGAACAGCTTGCTCAGATCGCGGTGAGCACCCGCGAGTGGGCGACCATGAACCCGAACGCCCGCTATCAGGACCCTCTGACCATCCAAGAGGTGCTTGATTCTCCACTCCAGTGTGGTCCCCTGCACAAACTGGACTGTTGCCTTGTGACCGACGGGGCCGGGGCTCTTGTCATGACCTCCGCAGAGCGGGCGCGTGACCTCAAGAAGCCTGCTGCGTATGTTTTGGGCACGGGCACGAGTCACACCCACTCGATGCCGTCCGCGATGCCTGACCTTACGGTCACAGCGGGCGCGGTGTCGGGGCCAAAGGCATTTCGCATGGCGGGAGTGACTCCGAACGATGTGGACGTACTCGAAATGTACGATTCGTTCACGATCACCGTTCTTCTTGCCTTGGAAGACCTCGGCTTTGTGAAGAAAGGTGAAGGAGGCCCGTTTGTGGCAGAGGGCGTACTTGGACCCAAGGGGTCACGTCCTGCGCAGACAAACGGCGGTGGCTTGTCCTACACGCACCCTGGCATGTACGGGATGTTCCTCTTGGTGGAGGCTGTGCGTCAGCTTCGAGGTGAGTGTGGGCCGCGCCAGATTGAGAACGCGGAGATTGCCGTGGCGCACGGTTGTGGTGGCGTGCTTTCTTCAACTTCAACGGTTGTGCTTGGAACGGAGTCGACACTGTGAGCAACCGAATGGAACCCAAAGCATCTTCTGCTTCCCAGCCTTTTTGGGAGGCCACAAAAGAACAGAAGCTTCTTTTGCCTTGGTGTAAAGATTGTGAGAAGCCCTTCTGGTACCCCCGAGTAATGTGTCCCTATTGTCTTGGCGAGTCGATCGAGTGGAAAGAGGCGTCGGGACAGGGTTCCGTATACGCCTCCGCTGTGCACTGGAAGCCCGGCATGCCGCCCGCAGGCGACTTGAAGCCTCCCTTCGTAGTCTCTCTTATTGACCTTGAAGAGGGTGTGCGGATGCTCTCAAATGTCATAGGCTGTGAAGCCACAGATGTACATGAGGGAATGTCGGTAAAGATCACTTGGGAGAAACTGTCCGATGGACGTTTTCTTCCCCAGTTTGAACCAGCAAGCTGACATTACTTGTGCAGATTCCGTGTCGCATGTGCGTGTGCATATGCATGTGCGATGTCCGCACGTGAGCACAACTGAAAAGCCGGCGAGGGCCGGTTTGCAGCAGGCGAGAAAATGCAAGAGCAAAAAAAGGGGACATGCCCATGAGTGGTATTTGCGAAGGGCGCGTTGTCATCGTCACTGGCGGTGGGCGCGGAATTGGTCGTGGTCACTGTCTTGAATTCGCCCGTCAAGGCGCGAAAGTCGTGGTCAATGACCTTGGTGGTGCTGTTGACGGCAGTGGCAACGCTGCAGGGCCGGCTGAGGATGTTGCCCAGGAAATCCGTGATACGGGCGGTGAAGCCGTTGCAAACGGCGACAGCGTGAGTAACTGGGAAGGCGCCCAGCGTCTTGTGAACCAGGCTGTTGAGACCTTTGGTGGGCTCGATGTGCTGGTGAATAATGCCGGTATCCTGCGGGACCGCATGCTGGTCAATATGAGCGACGCTGAATGGGATGCCGTGATTGACGTGCATCTCAGAGGGACCTTTGCCACGAGCCGCTGGGCCGCCACCTACTGGCGTCAGCGCTCAAAAGAGGGCAAGGAGAACGATGCCCGGATTATCAACACGAGTTCTGCCTCGGGTCTGTTCGGCAACCCTGGCCAGACAAACTATGGGGCTGCAAAGGCCGGCATTGCCGCCTTTACCATCATTGCCGCCAAAGAGCTGGAGCGCTACGGTGTCACCGCCAACGCGATTGCTCCTGGTGCGCGTACCCGTATGACTGAAAACTTGGGCTATGGCGCTATCGAGGTGAAAGAGGGCGAGTTCGACTCTTTCTCCCCAGAGAACGTGGCCCCCACTGTCGTGTGGCTCGGAAGCAGCGAATCCAAGGCAATTACCGGCCGGGTCTTCAATGTTTCCGGTGGGAACATCAGCGTGGCAGAAGGCTGGAAAGTCGGACCTGCCGCCACAAAAGATGACCGTTGGGACGCCGCGGAACTCGGCAAGATCATTCCCGACCTGGTTGAGCGTGCTGCGCCGCCGGCTTCTCTTTTCGGAGGCTGAGGCGTCTCACGCAAGGACGACGCAAGGACTCTGAAGTCGGGGCTTTGCCGTGAACTGTGAGGCAGCCAGTCTCTTGTTTGGCTTCCACCTTCGGCGCGAAGATCCTGAAAACTGAATCCTGAAAACGAAAAGATGGGGCGAGAACAAAGGATTTTTCCTGTTCTCGCCCCATCTGCGTTCTGTTCCAGGGTTTCTCGGTGTTCCCTCGCGCCGCTTCGGGTCCTTGGCGTCGCTTGGCGCGCCCTGTCGTCCCCCTGGCATCGTTGCGTGGCCCCTGGCGTCTAGCGTCCCTTGAAGACAGGCTTGCGCTTTTCCATGAATGCACGTGGGCCTTCCATGGCGTCTTCTGTGCCGAATACTTTGCCTCCGCATTCGGTTTCAATCTGGAATGCCTCGGTGAGGGGCAGGCCGTTTGATCTTTGCACCGCTTCTTTGACAGCTGCGACGGCAAGCGGGCCGTTTTCCGCGATTTTTGTGGCCCACTCTTGTGATGCCGGGATCACTTCTTCTGGGGCGACAATCTTGTTGACCAGACCAATGCGGTGTGCCTCTTGCGCGTCAATATGGTCGGCAAGCAGGAGAACCTCCATTGCTTTGCAGTAGGGGATTTGGCGTGGCAGGCGGCTCACACCACCGCCGCCGGGGATGATGCCTCGTTTTACTTCTGTGAGGCCAAAAGTCGAATGAGAAGCCACGATACGCAGGTCGGTGGCGAGCATGATCTCGGTTCCCCCTGCAAGGGCATACCCGTTCACCGCGGAGATGACAGGCTTGTAGAGCTCGAAGCCGCGCAAGAGCCCGTCTTGGAAAAGCGAGAAATCGCTCAGGATCTGCTCGTCCCATTCGTCCTCAGCCTTGCGAGCCCGTGTCACAAGTGGGATGAGCCGACCTAGGTCGGCTCCCGAACAGAATGCTTTGTCGCCTGCACCGGTGAGCACCGCGACGCGTAGATCAGGGTCGTCTCGATATTCTCTCCAGGCGAGCCCGAGACGCACCATCATCTCTGGACTGAGGGCGTTGCGTTTTTCTGGCCGGTTCATGGTGAGCCAGAAGACCCCGTCTTTTTTCTCCGTGAGCAGATGCGGCATCGCGGTCCTTTCTCGCTTCCTCGGTCTTGCCAGGACTTGCCACGACAAGACCGAGACCCCTTTGTCTTCCGCTGAGTCTGAGAATATGCGCACAGACGGGGAACCAACGATCTGTTCGGGAGGAAAAGCTTTGCTCTCTCCTCCCTGCTCCGGTTCTTCGGTATGTGTCCCTGTGTGCGTGCGGCTTCCTCGGGCCTTTTGGGAGTGGTCCTCTGCCGGCAAGACCTGGCCTGTCGGAGCGTATGCACACTTCAGGCCAGGCGATGGGTTCTTGCGTCAATAGCTGTGCCAAGCGCTGCGAGGACCAACGTGTACTTTGCCGTGTGGGGCAACATGAGTGCCCGTTGGGGAGTGCCCGTTGGGAGTGTTCAGGTTTCGGCGATTGCGGGCACCCTTTGTGGGCTTTCCGAGAGAGATGGCGGTATGCGGACAACTTCTTGGGAAGGTGCCGGCGATGGACTGCCCTGTGGTGGTTTCGCTGGGGGGCCCATGGTCTGGCGCAGTGGAACCTGATCGAGGAAGGACACGACAAGAAGCCCAAGCAGGGAGATGGGTACCAGGATGAGAAACGCGAGTGTCATGGCGTCGGTGTAAGAGTCAACTGCGATTTGACTTATTGGTCCGTCGAGAGCAGCGATGTTTCTGGGGGACTTCACGATGCGATCGACCCAGCCTCCCGCAATGGCATCTTCGGGCAGCCTGTTGACGAGATAGTTCTCCAGCCGGTTGTTGAAGAGGGAGCCCATCACTGCCACGCCAATCGAGCCTCCCATCATGCGAAAGAAGGTGATAGTGGAAGTCGCGACGCCGAGGTCGCGCATGGTGACGGCGTTTTGGCTTGCCAGGACGAGAACCTGCATGTAAGATCCGATACCAATACCAAGGACAAACATGTACAGACTCATTACTGCTGTGGGAGTATCCGATTCCAGAATGGAGAGGAGCAGCAGGCCGACCGTCGTAATGACTGTGCCAAAAATGGGCCAAATCTTATATTTTCCGGTTTTCGTTATGATTCGTCCGGAAAGCACGGAAGTGGACGTCAGACCCGCCATGAGCGGCAGCATTTGCAGACCCGATGAGGTGGGACTTGCTCCGTGTGCCACCTGCAAGAAGAGCGGCAGATAGATCATGGCAGCGAACATGGCGACGCCGGAGATAAAGCTGGCAATACTGCAGACCGTAAAGATTCGGTTACGAAAGAGAGGCAGTGGCAGGATCGGTTCTTCGACCGCTTTTTCATGGTAGAGAAAGAGGACGAGGAAGGCGATGGCCCCGAGCGTGTAACTGATAATGATGGGAGAGGTCCAGTCGTAGGTTTTTCCTCCCCAGGTGGTGACGAGGAGGAGCGTGACGACTGCTCCTATGAGCAGGGCGGCCCCGGTGTAGTCCACTTTGCTCTGCACACGTTTGAAGGTGAGGTTGAGGGTTTTTCCCGTGATGAAAAGGGCCGCGATGCCCACAGGAATATTGACCCAAAAGACCCAGCGCCAGCTGAGCTCATCCACGAAGAAACCACCGAGCAGCGGGCCGATCACGCTGGCAAAGGCGAAAACCCCACCGAGATAGCCCTGGTACCGTCCACGTTCACGTGGGGGAATGATGTCTCCGATGATGGCCATACTGAGCGACATCAAACCACCGGCCCCGGCACCGGCGACGGCGCGCGCGGCGATGAGTTGCCAGGTTTCCTGGGCGAAACCGCAGGCAAGAGAGCCGATAATGAAGATCACGATCGCGGTTTGGTAAACGGCTTTTCGTCCGTACAGGTCGCTGATTTTGCCGTAGAGGGGGGTCGTGGAGGTGGAGGTCAGCAGGTATGCTGTGATGACCCAAGAGATCTGATCTCCTCCGCCCAAATCGGTCACGATAGTGGGAAGAGCAGTGGCGACAAGTGTGGCGTTGAGCGCCGCAAGCAGCATTCCCGCGGCAAGACCGACAAAGACAACGAGGATCTCTTTATGCGTGAGTTGGCCCTCTTCCAGCGCGGGAGAGGAGGGTGCAGACGGGGGATGTCCCGCGTGTGCCGGTGCTGTTGAACTCGTCATATGTGTAGATCCTCCTCGTAAAACCGTCCTTTTCCTGCCGGAGCAATGCCGGGGTTAGGCTGGTTTGGCATGTGCGGGTGACCACTCTCGGTGTGGCACCCGCACGTTTCCATTTACTACATGTCTTTTAAACCGATGCGGCGAAGTGTTGCTTCGGCATCTGCAACAAATTGATGTACGAGATCTCCTGCGGGAACGATTTCGTTGATGGCACCAACGCCTTGGCCTGCGGGGATGCATTCTTTTTTGACATCGACTTCTTCGATGCTCTCATCACCGCCAAGGTGCATTGCCTGGTCTTGTACAGACCGCATAATTTGCATCGGAAAAGGCTGCAACTCTTCCGGGTGCTCTTCCCAATAACGTGTGTAATCGTTTTTCACCGCACGAAGCGTTTTTCCGGTAAACGCGCGGGTGATCGTGGTGCCGTCTTCTGCGGTGTCGAGCAAGGCGTCTTTGTAGCCCTTGACCGTATGGGCTTCGGGAGTGGCAATGAAACGTGTGCCGACCCAGATCCCGTCTGCGCCGAGCGCGATGGCGGCAGCAAGGCCGCGTCCGTCAAAGATGCCGCCGGCTGCAACGACAGGCACACGGTCGCCCACGGCGTCCACGATTTGGGGAACAAGCGGGAGTGTGGCGACGAGGCCAGTGTGGCCTCCGGCTTCCGTGCCCTGCGCGATCACCACGTCGCATCCCGCCTCAACGGCTTGCACGGCATGACGTACTCTTCCGCACATATTCATCACGAGCACATCATGCTCGTGGCACAGTTCGACAACCTCGCGTGGGACGCCGAGGCCTGCAACAAAGGCAGTCGCCCCTCCGGAGATGATCGCCTCAACGGCCGGAGTCATGTCACCAGGAAGAGCCGTGAGAAGATCAACACCAAAAGGTTTGGATGTCGTGTCCCGCACTATCTTGATTTCGTCGGCCATTTGGTTGACGGGAAGAGTGGCTGCTCCCATGCAGCCAAAGCCGCCTGCCTCTGAAACGGCGGCTACCAAGGCGCTATAGGACACTCCGCCCATTCCTGCGAGCATGACGGGATGTTCTATCCCGAGAGCTTCAGTGAGTCGTGTTTGCATTCAGGCCTCGTTTCTCTGGCTGCAGTCTTCTTCCTACGGGGTACGAAATGTGTGCCCCTTTGTTGGGAAGACATGCAAAAGATGGTATGAGGACCTGTATGCAGGCGTGAAAAGCCCATTGTTCTGCTTGCTTGTTTGGCAGGATTCCCGACAATTTTTTCTCTCCTTTGTGGACAGTTGTGATCGGGCGGGCGTTCTCACCTTGTTCCTCGTTTTCTTCTCGTGCGCTCTTTTGTTTGCGTGTCCGTGACGCAAGGGAAAAGCTTACAATTTGGCATTCAATGTCAATTTGGCATTCTATGTCAAATTGACCTCGTGTCATGGATTCTCTTTCTTCTGATGCGCGATTTTTTCTGTGACGGAGGGTGTGAAAACATCATGCTTCCAGGTTTTTCATGCGTGTTTTCAGGACTGAGAGGGAGATGGCGACTGCTCGATGAAGTGGACAGGAAGGGGCCGGTTGCAGGTTCTTGTCGGAAGCAGCTTTTCTGCAGAAGTCCTGTTCTGAGCTGGGAGGGGGTGCTGCGCGTTGTCGTTGGGGTGCGCCAGTTGGGCAGTGCAGTGGGTTGGTGCGTGACAGGCAGACATCAGGGGGTGCACAGGGCAATGGACCACAAATTGGAGGAGGAAAAGTGGGGAAGGGGAAGCCGGGGAGGGCGTACGGCGCGTGCGCGCCGATGTGTGAGGCGCTTTGTCGGAAAAAGGCCCTGCCGGCTTTTGTGCATGCGACCGTGTTGTTCCTCAGTCTGAGGTCTGGTCTTGGTCTGTCGGTTTTTTTGTGGAGGGAAGTGGAATACGCCGTCCAGTGATCATTGTTGGGGTGATCGTGATCCAATGTTCTTTTTGTCCGAGACCCCAAGGGTGTAGGGGAAGATGATTGAGGCGTGCAATTTCGTGTGGATCAGTGACAATCGCTGCCATACCGATAGCGAGCACGCTCCACCCAGTGTGGGATTGAGGATCGAAGGCATCGATTTCAAAGGCCACATGATATTGCCCCGTTGCTTCGAGCAGCATGTTGCCCTTGCCGGTGCGCAGGACAATTCTCTTGTCGTCCATTGCATAGTTCATAGGGATAATCGAGGGACGGCCTGATGAGGCCAGGGCGATACGCCCGAGACAGTGCCTATCGAGGAGGCCATAGCATTCATCTGCGAGCAGAATTTGCAGCCCATTTTCGTCACACAAATATTCGCTACTTTGGGGTGTTTCCTGTGCGTTCATGAGAATCACCTTTCCGTGTTTTGCGATCGGCTGATGTTGTTGTCGCCGATCAGTGCGGTATCGGTGTGGTGCTGGTAGTGCCGGGATGATGTTTGGGTGTGTTGTTGTCTCTCGATTTGGTGTTTCTGTGAGACGTGACAGGAAATGTTGTGGTTGTACTGCAACGCACACCTTTTGCGGGGTGGATTCGGTGTGTTCTTTTCGGGTGTGTTCTTTGGGAAGTTTTCAGGGTTGCGCAGTTTCCGACAGGTTTTTCTTCTTGTTTGCGCCTGTGTGCCATGTGTGCCATGTGTGCGTATCCTGGATGTTATCCATATGTCGTGCTGATTTATGGGAACTTTTCTTCTTTCTCTCTTTGCCCAGTTCTTGCCCAGTTTTTATCCACCTTCGTTCTGGTTGTTTGCTGAGAGGAGAGTGTCTCTTGTTTTTTTGACTCGTTATGCATCTGACGTGGAATTCCGAGCGTGATACGCTTCGCCCGTAAATTTGGCTGGGCTTCCATACCTAATCACACGGGCAGAATGCTTGCACGCTGCCATTTCTGTATGGAAACCTAGCCCTGATTGGCGTCGCTGCTGTCACGATCGCCTGTTATGCAGGCAGTTATATTTTCTCTTTTTCTTCTGGTTTTCTCTTTGGGGAGACGTCACGGAAGATCGCAGAAGCAGAAGAAGGTAGAGACGGTGTTCGTTCTCGGAGCGCTCCTCTGATTGAGAGCGGTATGCGAAGGCGACAACCCCACACACAGACGGTGACTCGAGGAGAAAGCTATGTCCGAACGCTTGACCGGAGCGCAGATACTTATTAAATCCCTCGAAATGGTGGACGTTGACGTAGTGTTCGGACTTCCTGGTGGGGCTATTCTGCCGGTATACGATCCTTTGCTGGAAAGTCCTATTCGGCATGTGCTTGTGCGACATGAACAGGGCGCCGGACATATGGCACAAGGTTACTACTGGACTTCAGGGAAGCCTGGGGTGGTGGTAGTGACAAGTGGCCCTGGTGCGACGAATGTCATTACTCCAGTTGCTGACGCGTACATGGACTCAGTGCCGATGGTCGTGATCTGTGGGCAAGTGGCGACAGCAGCGATGGGCACAGATGCTTTTCAAGAAGCTCCCACTTTCAACCTGGCAATGTCCATCACCAAACACAATTATGTGATCTCTGATGCTTGCGAGATTCCCCAAATTGTGGCCGAAGCCTTTCATCTTGCCACGACGGGACGTCCTGGGCCTGTCTGGATTGACCTGCCCAAAGACGTGTCGGGAATGGAGGCCGAGTGGTGGTGGCCGTCTGATCCGACGGCGTGTCTCCCCGGCTACAAGCCGAGAATAAAGCCGCATCCACGTCAGGTGAAGCGGGCAGTGGAACTGCTGAATACCTCGCAACGTCCCATTATTTATGCGGGAGGTGGCGTCCTCAAGGCGCGGGGTGCGCAAGCTCTGCAAGAGTTTGCCGAACTGACCGGCATTCATGTGGTCACTACCTTGATGGCGCGCGGGGTGCTGTCAGATGACCATGAACTCTGTCTTGGTATGCCAGGCATGCACGGGAACTATACCGCGGTCACCTCGATGCAAAAATCCGATCTTCTGATCACCCTCGGCGCGCGTTTTGACGACCGCGTCACGGGAAAAGTGTCGGCTTTTGCTCCTGACGCCAAGATCATCCACATTGATATAGATCCGGCTGAGCTTTCGAAAGTACGTTATGCGGACGTGCCGATTGTGGCAGATGCAAATCGTGCGATAGAAGCTCTCATCGTGGAATATCAGAAGCAAGAACGGCGACGCCAAGAACGAGGTGACGCTCCTGTTGACCGGGCAGCATGGGTGGAGCAAATCAACACCTGGCGCTCTCGTTATCCCATGAAGTATGTGGAGAGCGATGAAGTGCTCAAGCCCCAGTTTGTGCTGGAGCGTCTTGGGCAGCACGCTCCTGATGCCGTGCTTGTCTCGGGAGTGGGCCAGCACCAAATGTTTACTTCCCAACATTGGAAGTTCTCTGCTCCATATCGCTGGATCAACTCCGGTGGCATGGGAACAATGGGTTTTGCCGTTCCTGCGGCAATTGGTGCCAAGGTCGGATCTCCGGAGCAGACAGTCTGGGTCATTGACGGTGACGGCTGCTTCCAGATGACTTTCCAGGAGCTCATTACGGCTGCAGTGGAAGGCATTCACGTCAAGGTTGCCATTCTCAACAACGGCTACCTTGGACTGGTGCGACAGTGGCAAGATCTCTTTTATGACGAGCGCCACTCTGAGGTGCATCTGGGCGGGGCAATTCCGGATTATGTTGGTCTGGCCGAAGCAATGGGGTGCGCGGGCTTCCGTGTGGACGCACCCGAAGAAGTGGACACAGTCATCGCCAAGGCCATGTCGATTCATGACCGGTCTGTGGTGATCGACTTTCGTGTTGACCCGACCGAGCATGTGTTCCCAATGGTCCCTGCCGGTGCGTCGAATGACGACATCATTGTCGGTCCGGCCTATGGACAGACCGAAGAAGAAGAGCGGGTGATCCTTTCCAAAGGGAAGTTTGGAGCAGCCCCGATGGCACAAGGTGGCCAAGAGGATACTGTCCTTCCCCCAGAGCGTTCCGGGATGCATTTCGAGATGGACAAGAAGGAGGACTGAGGATGGCCCAGTCCAGTTCCCTAAAAACTCTCTCTGTTCTTGTGGAGAATCAGCCTGGGGTACTTGCCAGGATCGCTGGTCTTATTGCCCGGCGCAATTACAATATCGAGTCTTTGGCAGTGGGGCCGACCGAAGAGCCGCACTTTTCCCGTATGACGCTTGTTGTTGACCAAGACCAAACGCATATTGAACAGATCATTAAACAGCTTTACAAGCTGGTAAACGTCCTGAAAATCACGGAATTTGATCCGGCAGAGGCAGTTGAGCGAGAGCTCATGCTCATTAAAGTGAGCGTGCTGCCTGAGCGCCGCTATGAGGTTCTCCAACTTGGTGAGATCTATGGGGCGAAGATTGCTGATGTTGGGGCGTGTGGGGTGACCTTGGAGATCTCGGGGACGCCGGAGAAACTCGACGACCTGCTGGCCTTGTGTGAGCCCTATGGAGTGCTGGAAGTAGCCCGTACTGGTCGTGTTGGCCTGGAGCGAAATGAAAAGCGTGCTTCCTTGATATAGCTTGCAGTGCCTTGCGGTGCTTTGCGCTTGCGGTGCTTTGCGGTGGGAAGTTCGTGCCAGGGTACGAAACTGCCCGGCAGCCAAGGCCAGTCTGGCTTGTCCGCATGCTTGCAAGAGCAAAACGGGATCGTGCGACGAGCGGTCACTGCACGGATAGCTCTCGGGTAGCGAGCAGAATGTGAGAAAAGTGAGGCCTGGCATGGGCACAGTCTGCGGAGATGGTGTCCGGGAACTGTGCCCTGGGGGCCTTGCCTGATGATTTCACTGGACGCACAGGTGTTGCCTGCTGGACCATATTTTCACCTGGGGAGCTTCTCCGGGGAGCTTTCGGGTCAGCCGGCTGCCTTGCAAAAGGCCCCTGGTGCAGTGCTGTTGCAGTCACTGGGCTGAAAAGTTGGGCGGTTCGCTTTTTTTCCGATGAGTCCAGCGCACAATTTTCAGCTTTGTGACGATGCTTCGGGCTGTCTTTTCTGCTTGGCAGCGCGCGGCCGATGCCAGGGTTTTTTGTACCAGGATTGAGGGTGCGGGGCAGGCCGGACTCTTGGTGTTTGTTCCGCAAGAGAGTGTGCTTGCGAGATTTTCTTTGTGTTTTCTTGTCTTTTGTTTGGCTTGTTGTGGATTGTCTGGTGAGGGATTTTGCGGTGTTTTCCCGGACATTTTTTGCAGGATTTCAGGATGACGCTCTCACCTGACGCTTTTATTTCGTAAGTCGCATGGAATTTTTTTCTTGTCCAGCCACACTTGGAAAGATGATGCAAACAGAAGTGAAAATCGTGGAAACAGCAGTGGGTGATTATTGTTTTCAGCGAGCAGTCGAGCTGATCGGGCGCCGGTGGACAGGTGCCATTCTGGTTGCACTGCTCGAAGGTGTAGATCGTTACTCACAGATTCGAAGCGCGGTGCCGGGACTCTCTGACCGCATGCTCTGTGTGCGCTTGCGTGAACTTGAGAACGAAGATATTGTGCGGCGCCGTGTTCTGCAGGAAGTGCCTGTTCTTGTGCACTATGAACTCACGCCAAAGGGCCGGGGTCTCGGCACTGTGATAGATGCAGTGCAGAACTGGGCGCGGGATTGGGGGGAACCATCAGCCTGATATCTCGGGTTTTGCGGGGGTTTTCTCGCTCTTGTATTGCAAGATTTTAGGTATTCCTGTGACTGTCATAAACCCTCTGGGGTCCGCTTGTTGTGGTGTATGTGCAGAGCAGCTTGTAGAAAAGATGGCAGGGAGCAAAGAACTGACGCGTGCTACAGCTTTTTTGCATGTGGAGCGGAGATCATCTCCGCTCCACACTTTTTCACTTGTTGAAATGATTTTTAATGGTATTTGTGATGTTGTCGATCATGGTATCCCACACTGCGTTTTCATTTTTTGTGACGGAGATGAAGTCGGAGGCGATGAAGACTTGCACGACATTGCCGTTCTCGAAGATCGAGGAGATCCAGGGCAATTCAGTGCTGTCGTCCGGTTTAAAGGTGGCGGGACCGCCGACCGGAGTCCCCACGGTGAATTTCATGGCATTGGGGTTCGGGGTAGGTTCGACGCTGATCGGCATGGGCTACTTCTCTCTTTGGAAAGTCATGTGGCGCTAGAAGATGATCTAGAAGGGGATCAGACGAACCCTGGAGTCTCACTCCTGGAGCAACCCCCTGAAGATGCTCTGGAAGGGGGTCAGAGACAACCCAGAGGGCATATTCCAGAAGACGACCTGGAAGATGATCCAGCGGCGACAAGGACGCTTAATTCTTGCAGGTGTTGTTCGCGTTCTGTGGTTAGCAAGTGGTTTCGGTAGTGACTGGCTGGGCTTCTGTTTCGAATTCCAGCACGTAGGTCATGGAACTGTTGGCGGGGATGTTCGGGACAACGACATTTTTGCTTGTCACAATGGCTTGGGACGCGTTCAGAACGGTAATCCGGCAGTGTGCCGAAACCATGCGGTTGCCGCGGTTTGATATCAGGAGCTCGGCTTGCCAGAGATTTTCCTGTGATCGTGTGATCGGAGCACTCTGTATTCCTGCGACAGATTTTTCGTCGCTGTTTCCTTTCAAAAAGACAGAGGCGAAAAATCCCGCCAAAAGAAAAGTAAGCCCGAGTACGACAACAAGAGAGCCATGAAATTGTTCTGATGCTGCTTTCCTCAGCCCAAGTGGATTCGCTGGGTCTACAGCGGAGGAATCTTTTGGGGAAGTGTCGCTTCCGTAAGAGCGCACAGCGCTTGAAGAGGATGAAGAAATGCTCATAGTCCTCAGTGTGACAGACAAGAGAATGTGAAAGCGAGGATAACCAAATCGCGGGTAGATTTTAGCTGTTTCTTGCAGGTGTTTGTCGGGGTTTTTCTGGGGGAGCTTGGGGCAGCTTGGAAAGATCTCGCCGGCAATTTTTCTGCAAAGCAGCCTTTGGAAGAGAAAAAGCATGCAGAGTCATGCAGGGTATGGGCTGTCCGGTTTCCGGAGTGTGGCTGGTCTCAGGCGGGAAAACTGTCTTTTGCGTACAATGCAGAAGGCACAACATAAAGGGGTTGGTTTTTCTCCGGTATCTGGGTGCTATGCCGGCAGGAGAATGTTCCCGTGGAAACGTGGAAAGGACTCTCAAGGGAAACGGTTTCGGTTTTTGAGAGTCCTGGTTTCTGGCTAAGGTGGAGAAAGAGGGAGGGGTCGCGAGAGACAATAGTGTTTCGCGGCGAGTGCGAGGGGTCTATGTAGCCCGAAGCGTGCCCGAAATACTTTTTTTAGTTGTTGGAGACTGGGGGTTGTCTGTGTCTTTTTCCACGATGCAGGAGGCACCGCTTACCATTTTGTCGCTCTTTCGACATGGAGCGGCGGTGTATGGGGATAGTGAAATTGTCACTTTCCAGGGAGGAGGCGAGGAAAACCGCCGTGTTTCCTATCGTGATCTCGCGGATCGTGTGACGAAGCTGTCGAGTGCGTTGCATCGTCTTGGTGTGGGCACAGGGGATCGTGTTGCTTCGTTTGCCTGGAACAATCAAGAGCATATGGAATCCTATTTGGCAGTTCCGAGTATGGGCGCTGTCCTGCATACCCTCAATATTCGTCTTTTTCCGGAACAGCTTGCCTATGTGATGCAGCATGCCGGCGACAAGGTGGTGATTGTCGACAGTTCTCTGCTGCCGATTCTGGCAAAAGCGGCTGATGGATTGGCAGGAGTAACGCACGTCATTGTTGTGGGTGATGGTGACGCCACAGAGCTTGGTGTGGATGTGCTGCGTTACGATGAACTTCTGGCGGCGGAAGAGCCGGAGTTTGCCTGGCCGGATCTTGCGGAAAATGCTCCTGCTTCGATGTGTTACACCAGCGGTACCACTGGTAATCCCAAAGGTGTGGTGTATTCGCACCGTTCTACTTGGCTGCATTCTTTGTCGGTGACTTCTGGCGCGTGTATGGGGTTGCACGAACACGACAGGATTCTGCCGATTGTTCCGATGTTCCACGCGAATGCTTGGGGTCTTCCTTACGCGGGATGGATGGTGGGCGCTGATTTCATTTTGACGGACCGGCATCTGCAAGCGGCACCCTTGACGGATTTCATGCAAAAAGAAAAACCGACTGTCGCAGGAGCGGTGCCGACTATCTGGAATGACCTTCTGCATTTCACAGAGGGGAAAGATGTCGATTTTTCTTCTCTGCGCCTTGTGATCTGCGGAGGAAGTGCTGTCCCTGCTTCTCTTATGCGGGTTTTTGACGAGCGTTTTGCTGTGCCGATTGTGCAGGCTTGGGGTATGACGGAAACAAGTCCGCTTGCGGCTGTGGCCCGTGTACCCAAGGGTGTGCCCGATGACGAGGCAATGGCATGGAGGACAAAGGCCGGGCGTGTGTGCGCGGGAGTCGAGTTGCGCATCGTGAGTGATGCGGGTGAGGTACTTCCCTGGGATGGGGAGTCGGTTGGGGAGATCCAGGTGCGCGGGCCCTGGGTCACTGGTTCGTATTACCAGTCGGAGGAGGAGGATGGGGGCGCCGGAAAGTTTGATGGAGATTGGCTGCGCACCGGCGATGTGGGGTCAGTAGACTCCAAGGGCTTTATTCAGATTACGGATCGCGCGAAAGACGTTATCAAGTCTGGTGGAGAGTGGATCTCTTCCGTTGAGGTGGAAAATGCCCTTATGGCGCATGAGAATGTCTTGGAAGCGGTTGTTGTCGCGATTCCGGATGAACGCTGGGGTGAACGGCCTTTGGCGTGTATTGTCCCGAAGAGTGCTGCTGCGGTTTCCGCGGAAGATCTTCAAGGATTTCTCTCAGGAAAAGTGGCAAAATGGTGGGTTCCCGATAAATGGTCTTTTGTTCATCAAGTGCCAAAAACCAGCGTGGGGAAGTTCGATAAAAAAGTTTTGCGCTCTCAGCATGCAGAAGGAAAAATGACAGTAGTTGACTTGAGACCCTGATCTTGTCTGCTGTTATGGCAGTCTTGCTGTTATGAATTTTCGTTCTTTGGCGAGGAAAAGGCTAGCTGTGTAGTGCTGGTTTTGTTCGTTTGGGCTTGGGTCTGGACCTGAGGGCATGGGCGAGCAAGCAGGATACTGGCTCGTCCCTTTGAGGAGCGTCTATTTGCGCAGAGTTGCCACTGCCGATGATCCGAATCGTCGACGTCAGATGATTTTTGACGCCGCGAAGGTCGTCTTTGCTGAAAAAGGGTTTTCTGACTTTACGATTGCTGATATCGCGCGTAAGTCTGGCTTGTCTTATGGATCGATTACTTGGCACTTTCCCTCGAAAGAGGCCCTTTTGCGTGACCTGTTGCAGAACGAACAAGAGCGTTTGCGGGTTGTGATCTTTTGTAGTCTGTTGCAGGTTGGATCCGCGAGTGGCGGAGCCAATATAGAAACATTATTGCGCGCAAGTGTGAGCGCATCACTGGAGTTTTTTGATGAAGACCCGGGAGTGATGGCTTCTCTCCTGCAAAGTCCCTTTTCTATGGAAATAGGGGCTTATTTTCGCCCTTTTTATGATGGTTTTCTTGATGATGTAGAAGCTCTGATTCGAACAGGACAAGAGCGCGGAGAACTACGGGATGTCTCATCTTGTTTTGCTGCTGTCACACTCGTGAGCCTGATTTTGCAGACAGCTCGCTGGCGGCTTGTGGCGAGAGAAAGCTCTACTGTGACAGAAACCGCGGATGTGATTGTCTCTTTCACACTTGATGGGCTGCGGTGCCGTTCCTGAGGCTTCTTTCGTGTGACAGGCGAGTTCTCAGCGTAAAATTTTTCTATGTTTGAATATGCATTTGGTCAATCTCTTCATGAGCGAGTTGTCGGGAATATGGCCGGTTTTTTGCCGCAAACGATCACCGCTCCGAGAGAATCTGCTTCTGCGGAGAACTTGCGCCGTGCTGCGGTTGCAGTGATTTTTCTGAGCGACGAAGCAGGCAGAGCCTGTTATGTGCTGACGCGCCGTGCCGCGCATTTGCGCCGTCATTCCGGTCAGCTGGCATTGCCAGGGGGCCGTGTGGATGAGGGGGAAACACCGACCGAGACTGCAATACGCGAAACCGAGGAAGAGATCGGTCTTATGCTGCACGAAGACCAGATTCTCGGCTGTCTTGACCACTATGCCACGAGGTCAGGGTTTGTGATGATGCCCGTGGTGTTTTGGGGGGGAGAGAACGCGGAACTGGCGGCGAATCCGGCAGAAGTCCAAGAGATCATGAAAATTCCTGTCTCAGAACTGGACCGAGAAGACGCACCCCGCCTTTTTCACATCCCGGAGAGCGATGCTCCTGTGATCCAAATGCCGATTTTCGAGGGTGTCGTGAATGCCCCTACTGCGGCAGTGCTGTATCAGCTACGTGAAGTTGCCTTGCATGGACGCCACACTCGTGTTGCCCACTTTGAACAGCCCGTTTGGGCATGGAAGTAAGGCCGAAAAGCCTGATACAACAGGAAGAAATATCTGTTCTCATGTTTCGGGTGGGGTAGAAAGCCGCGATGGTGGGTGAAAAAGCGGCGCGCACGGCGCGTGGAGGTGAAAGACCAGGCGAGCGCCTGTGCTGTGTGCTCCTTGTCAGGTCAGCGAGGGCGGATGCCGTCAAGGGTCTGAAAAAAGGCAGGGAAAGTTTTTGATACGCAGGAGGGGTTTTTAATTGCAATGCCTGGGCAACGCAGACCCAGAAGAGAAAAGCTCATTGCCATGCGATGGTCTTCGTAAGTGTGTACTTCTCCTGCTTGTGGAGTCCCTGGGAGGATGAGCATCCCGTCACTTTCTTCACGCGCGTCAATGCCAAGCCGTTGCAATTCTGTTACTGTCGCAGCGACTCGATCGGTTTCCTTCCCGCGAATAAAACCGATGCCAGTCAGGCGGGTTGGGGTTGTCGCGAAGGGTGCGATCGCTGCCAAGGTTTGGGCAGTGTCGGAAATATCGCTCATGTCGATATCAATGCCGCAGAGTTCTTCCGGACCTATCACAGTGGTTGTTGTGGGTGTCATCTTGACGTTCGCACCCATCTTTTCGAGTATGCGAACAAACTGGAGGTCACCCTGCAAGGAAGTACTTCCGAGTCCTTTGACAGTGACCGTACTTTGCGTAATGGCAGCGGCAGCGAAAAAATAGGAGGCAGCTGAGGCGTCAGCCTCAACTTCGTAGGTTGTTGGCTGATATTCCTGTCCTCCTGGAACGGAAAACGCGTAGAAGTCGCTATTTTCGACGTCGATGCCGAAAGCTCTCAGTACTTCGAGCGTCAAGGAGAGGTAGGGCTTTGAGACGGGATCTCTATCTGTCTCGATTCTGATCTCGCAGGTCCCGAGGCGGTTTGCGAGCACAGGAGCCGCGAGAAGTATGGCGGTGAGAAACTGGCTGCTGCTCTTCGCTGAAATATGAAGGCGCACTGCTTCTCCGGCTTGTTGTTTTTTCTGCGGGAAGGTTGCAGGAGGAGCTGCCGGGAGAGAAAAAATTGAGGCTGGTAAGCAGTTTGGGTGAGCAGAGGGGGTGATGCGCGCTCCAAGAGAGCGTAAAGCCGAGAAGAGCGGTCCCATCGGGCGTTTGCGCATGGGGGCTGTGCCGTCGATTTCGTAAGGTCCTGTGCCGAGGGTTGCCAGAGGGAGAAGAAACCGGGCAGTCGTCCCGGAATTCCCAACAAAAATGGATTGGGATGTTGTGGGGATAGCACCTCCTTGCCCATCTATCTGAAAAGTTGCGGTTTCTTCATCACCTTCTGTAGGAATGCCGAGCAGAGTGAGGCCTTGGGTCATCCAATGAGTGTCATCACTGAAGAGTGCTCCGTGCAGGGTGCTGTGTCCATTTGCAAGGGCAGCGGCGATAAGTGCTCTATTCGTATAACTTTTTGAACCGGGAACGCTGACGGTCGCGGTGACCGGGCCTGTGAAAGGTTGAATGTGGCGAAGGTCCTCGGGAGAGGAATGAGAAGTCAGTGCAGGGAAAGAAGCGGAAGGTGGCATGGAAAAAACTCCTGGGAGAGGTGAGAACAAAGCGTTCTGAAATTTGGGAAAGTTGGCGAAAGGCAAGAAGCGTGGCGGCATTGCAGTGGTGGGAAAGAGCGGAACAAAGGGGAAGACAGCGAAAAAACCTTACAATAAAATGCCCGGTATCCTCAGTTTTATTGACCATAATGGTGCGCGCAAGCCTTTCGCGCATATCATCCGGCACCATATGAAAAGTTGTCGAAATAGCCTGCTAGTTGTGCAGCTCCGATGTGGGGAAGTCAGTTGAAAACAAGACTGCTCCGACTTGTGTTGATAAAGAGGCTGCTGTCGGGTGGGGTTGTTTTGCATTGCCGCAGTGGTGCGCTCTGTTAATTGCGATGCGGGAAATGGGGGCACATGGCGAGATATCGCTCATTGTACGAAGTCCTCGGGGTTGGTGCTGATTGTGATCTAGCGGAACTGAAACGGGCATTTAATGCTCGTGTGAAAGAGCTCCACCCTGATCTTCATCATGATCTTGACGACGTAGCGAGAGACAGTCTCACGGAAGAAATGCAGCTTGTCAATGAGGCATGGCAGACTTTACGTGACTCTGACCGGCGGCGCGCATACGACAGCGTGAGGGCCTGGGAGCTAAGCGTTGAACGTGGGCGTTTTGCTGACTCTTCACGCCAAGGTATGGGGCTTTCTTTCCGTAAAAGGTGGCGACGTTCGCAGAAGAATAAAAATTTGCCTCCGCTGCGTTCCCGTCAGAATAGGCAGACATCTCGGAATGACTGGGCGAATAAGAATGCTGATAAGCGCCCTGAGAGCGATCTGAGAAATAAAGACTCTAAAGATAAAGACACTGATGTTGGTGCTTTTCGGAACGAGGATGCCAATCAGCCTTCGCCTGAGATAGATATTACGTCGCAGAAAACCGGGAAAGCGCAAGAGTCTTCTTTTTCTTCGCCCAGTCCTATTGCACCGCAGGCTTTTGCTTTTGACGGATATGACAACAGGTTTCGGGACCCATCTGGCGAATCACTTGGGGACCCATCCGCTGGGCAATTTCGGGACCCCTCTGGCGAACTCTTTGGTCGAGAAGATCAACAATTTACAGAGAGTGAGCATACTGCGGAGGCGAGGCGGGCTTTTGCACAGGATGACGCGCGAGCTGTGCAGGACCAAGGTGACATTTGGGGGGGAACAGCAGAACGAAAATGGGAAGCCGTACACTCCGCGGAAGCGCCCTGGAATGCCGCGGGGAAAATGCCCGTGGGTCCTGGCCCGCTTGATCGAGTTGCAGGAGAACCGGGTTTCCTGACGGACGAGCAACGTTCGACGGAAAAGTCCCTTCGTTCATTTGAGGACTCTGGAGTAATGCCTGTTGCTCCGGGGCCATTGGACGAGTTCATGGTTTTTGACTCGGCCGATTCAGCAGAAGAGAGAGACATTTTTTCTGCGCGGATTGAGCCGGAAGAGTCACTTTATCAGAAGGAAAATGACTTTGAGAAAGGGTCGTCCTCTCGACAGGGCGACCCTTCTCTCTTTTCTCTGCCAGATGCTCCGCCACATCTTGAGCATCCGCATTTACACAAGGAATCTTCTCCGTCTTCTTTCTCTTCTTTTCGAGAAGATGTCGAGACTGCTGCGGGAACTCAAAAGCACGATAGTGAGCGAGACAAGGCTTGGAGACAAAGGAAGGAGGAGAAAGAAGATCGGCTTGTTCCTCCGCTTGAGGAGTCTTTGTCCTCCTCGCAGGAGGTGTCTCTTGATACTCCCTCTGATATTGAGGATGTTTTCGTTCCCAATGATGCAGACCGTTTCGTCTCAGGAGAAGCAGAGGGAGGAACTCCGACACCGTTGGATGAGGAGAAAACTGTCGAGAAGGAACCTGGGGCGCATCCCCCAGTTTTGTCTCAAAATGCCACTGCTGGGCTTGCCGATCATGTGTTTGATGACACCGACATTTCCTCAAGACCCTTGCCTGGGGAGTCCTATGGGGAGAGGGCTGTGCAGAAGCAGCCTGGAGTGCGTCCGCCGGTTCCGTCTCAAGATGCTTTTACTGCCGGGCCTGCCGATCATGTGTTTGATGACACGGGCATTTCCTCATTTGAGGGTGCGACAGTATGGATGCCGCCTCCTCTCGTGGAGTTTGTAGAGGGTGAGCCTGGGGATGTTTTTCGGGTTGGGGAGGCTGCTCGCTCGGATGAACCGACTGCTGGAGCAGAGGAAGGCAAGACGGTGCGGATGCCGTCTCCTTCTGGGCTATTTGTTCCAGGGATGCCTGGTGATGTTGCCCAGAGAGATACGTATCGGCCGGAAGTTCGGCCACAAGACCGATCAGAGGATCGGTCGGAAGTTCGGCCACAAGACCGATCAGAAGATCGGCGAGGCGAGGATCCAGGGAAATCCGGGACTGAGAGGTCTGTGCAGGAAACCGTTTCTGGGGAGAGGCAGCGCATCCGTCCAGAAAACCGGGCAGAAGCAGAAGATGCCGCGATTCGGGAGGAAGAGTCTTTCGCAATGTCAGGGGTGACCTCAGGGGTTGAACTCCAGACCGTGCCAAAGCGTAATCATTATCTCCCTGTTCCGATCATTCATGAGAAGCCGCTTGCCTTTAATTGGGTTGTGTCGGGATTCGCTGTGGTCGCGTTGCTCATTGCGGGCTTTTTTCTTGTGGATAAAGTGATCTACGGAGGGCATGAGTTTCCGCCGGAGAAACGGAAAATTGTGCTTCCTATTGTGGGTCGGGCCACAGTCGTCGACATGTCGGCTGGGCAGCCCTATGTGGTTTCCAAGATGACGGTGAAGAACCATGTCGGGGATTTGCGTTCTATGAGTGCGGTCACTTCTTCTCACGACTGGCGTGTTTTTTCCGCAGGACACGGCACGAACGGGCATTTTGCAATGTGGAATTCCGAAGACGGGGGAAAAATCTGGACACGCTATAGTCCGACGGTTTTCAATGGGCCCGCGCCGCGTGAGATCACTGCTTTGGCGGCACATGGGGAGACCCTTTTGGCGGGAGGCTCAGTGAATCGTCCTGGGGGCGGCAGCAGCGTGACTGTGTGGATGTCTGATAAAAACAGACAGTGGGAGAGCCATGCCGGTTCCGATGCCTTCTTGGACATAGAGGGGGAAGCGGAGATTACGGCAGTTGCCATTGCCCCGGGGACTGGCCGGATGGTGGCGGTGGGGAGAAATAACACAGACGCTGCGGCCTGGTTTTCTCAGGGAGGGAAGCAGTGGTTCAAAGCTGACGGCCAGGGTTTGTTCGGTGGTCCAGAAGTACAGCGCATGTTCGATGTTGTGGTGCGTCCCGATGGTATGTTCGTTGCGGTAGGCGAGTCGGCGGGGAGAGTTGCTGCCTGGTTTTCGCTTGATGGCCGGAACTGGAAGCGCCTTCCTTTGGATCCTCTTGTTTTTTCTCCGGGAACGAAGGCAAGTGCTCTTGCGGTATGGCCGGACGGTGCTTTGGTCATTGTTGGTGATGACAGTGCAACGGGAGCTGGGGCTGTCTGGTTTTCGCTGGATACCAGATCTTGGCGTCGAGTCAATGATGCACAGGAAGCTTTTACCGGAGAAGGCCCTGTCCATATTGAAGACGCCGATATTCTTTTGGACGGGACGTTGGTGGCGGTTGGCCATGATGCAGTTGGCGCTCTTCTCTGGATATCAGAAGGGGAAATTACTTCCGATATGACAGGAAATATGGGATGGGTACGTGTTCCTGCACATGGCGAGAAGGATCCTTCTCGGAGCGCGCAAGTTCCTCGCCAATGGATGCGTTCTGTTGTCGCTCTTCCGAATGGGGACGCCGTCGTGGTGGGAAATGAAGGGGTTGCCTCAACTGAGGTTTTTGCTGCTGTTTGGCGAGTGAAACCTGCGAAGGGCTGGAAATTTTTTGAGTAGTGAAATGCAGGGAGCAGACCTCAATTCGGTGTTTGATTCCTGTAATTTTGCTGTACTCGTTTTGCGAAATGTCAGGAATCAGGACGCGAAGAACAAGGCTGGGAGAGTCGGTGTGGAGAAAGCAGAAAATGATGGGAGACAAGGCGGGCGAGAACGCGTATCTCCGTTGTCGGTTTCCTTCTTACTGTGTCAGAATTACTCGCTAATCCCTTAGCCCTTTTTCGAGCGGTTGGCGTACGGTACTGCTCGTTATATGTTTTCGGCTCGTATCGTTGGTCTGACTGGTGCAGATTGTAAGCAAGGCACCGCCCAATGATTGAGTCGGGTTTTGATATGAGGAGTTGCAGGTGGCAACCATTTTTTATGACAAAGATGCCGACCTTTCTCTTGTGATCTCACGTAAAGTGGCGATTCTTGGGTACGGTAGCCAAGGCCATGCGCATGCACTCAATCTGCGTGATTCTGGTGTCGATGTGCGTGTTGGCTTACCGGCGACCTCGAAGTCTGTCGCAAAGGCTGAGGCTGAAGGGCTGCGGGTCGTGACGCCAGAGCGGGCATGCGAAGAGGCGGATCTCATCATGGTCCTCGTCCCTGACCATATCCAAGGTAGTTTGTACGAGACTGTGATAAAGGACCGTCTGAAAGACGGCGATGCCCTTTTCTTCGCGCATGGTTTCAACATTCACTATGAGGTGATTGAGCCTGCTGCGGGAGTTGACGTGGCCATGTGTGCTCCGAAAGCCCCTGGTCACCTTGTGCGCCGGACCTATGCAGAAGGCGGTGGCACCCCCGCTTTGGTTGCCGTGCGCCAGGATGCTTCAGGTAAGGCACGCGAACTTGCGATGAGCTACGCAAAGGCTTTGGGGACGACGCGAGCCGGGGTACTCGAGACGACGTTCGAGGAAGAAACAGAGACCGACCTCTTTGGCGAGCAGGTCGTGCTGTGCGGCGGTCTTACGGCTTTGGTGCAAGCTGGATTCGAGACACTTGTGGACGCTGGATATCAGCCTGAGTCGGCTTATTTCGAATGCTTGCACGAACTCAAGCTGATTGTCGACCTGATGTATGAGGGTGGCATTGCCAACATGCGCTACTCCATCAGTGATACTGCCGAATATGGGGACTTTACCCGGGGGCCACGCATCATCACTGATGAGACCAAGCTGGAGATGCGCCGTATCCTGGATGAGATTCAGAACGGCAGTTTTGCCACTGAATTCATCCTGGAAAATCAGGCGGGACGTCCCACGATGAAATCCCTACGCCGGCAGAGCAGGCAGCACCCAATTGAAGAAGTTGGCGAAGAACTGCGCAGCATGATGCCCTGGCTTGGAAAAAAGGCCAACTGAATTCTTCGGTTCGTCTCCCGGATTTTCCGGGAGAGAAACATCTTGGAGAGAAAGTGCCCGGAGAGGAGCCGGAAGAGGAAGCAGCGCAAGAGCCTGATCTTTCGAGTGCGGAGGTGGGCTCTGCTTTGTGCGAGGGGTCTCCTGCGGTGGAGGAGACCCCCTTTGTTGCCTGGGATCGGAAAGAGCATGGAGTGCGGGGCATACCCCCCTGTCGGGAGTGCCGGGGGGCCATGAAGAGGATCGGTGGTCGCGCGGGTATGCAATTGTGGAGCGACCATTGGCAGTGCCCGTACTGTAAGTGGGAAGTGCATCTTTCCTACGGACGAGGTTCTGTCTGACGAAGAATGGTGAGGGAGGCAGTGTGGAAAAGGCCGGAACAAACTTCGTAAGCGAATACGTGCCTTTGACTGCCTCATATCGTCATAAACTTCTTTTTTCGTTTAGGTGCTGGGCACGATGCCAGAGATGTTGCTACGCTCCCGAGCCGTGGATGTCTCAACGCCCCCTCAGATAAAAATTCTTGTGACCGAACCAATAGCGGAGAGCGGCCTCGCCCTTCTGCGCGAACATCACACTCTTGTGATGGCAAAAGGTCTCGATAAACCCTCCCTGCTCCGCGAAATTGTCGACGCTGATGCTCTGGTCATCAGGTCGGCTACAAAAGTGGATGAAGAAGTGCTCACCGCAGCCTCCCGTCTCAAAGTTGTCGGGCGTGCGGGAATGGGCGTTGACAATGTGGATCTTGATGCCGCAACACGCATGGGGATTTTGGTTGTCAATGCGCCAACCTCGAACTCGATCTCGGCGGCTGAACATACGATGGCTTTGATTTTGGCGCAAGCCCGGAACATTCCTCGTGCAGACGCCTCTTTGCGCTCCAAAAAATGGGAACGTGCAAAGCTCGGTGGGGTAGAGCTCTACCGAAAGACGCTTGGGATCCTGGGTTTCGGGCGCATCGGTATTCTGGTTGCAGAACGCGCTGCCGCGTTTGGTATGCAACTTGTGGCCTATGATCCATACGCGCGTCCTGAAGCGGCGCAAAAGATTCAGGTAGAACTGCTCGATTCTGTGGAAGATGTGCTTGGGCGTAGTGATTTTGTCACGCTGCACCTTCCGCTCACCCCAGAGACAAAAGGCCTGATCAACGCCAAGACGATTTCCTCCATGCGGGACGGGGCCCGTCTTGTGAATGTCTCCCGTGGCGCAGTTGTGGTCGAGGAAGACCTTGCCGAGGCGATTCAGAGCGGCAAGCTTGCCGGGGCTGCGATGGATGTCTTCGCGACGGAGCCCTGTACGGACAGTCCGCTTTTTTCTTTGTCTGATGCAGTGGTTACACCGCATCTTGGTGCTTCCACGACAGAAGCACAGGATCGGGCCGGAATGGTGGTGGCAGAGCAGATTTTGGCAGCACTTGACGGAAACTTTGTGCCTTATGCCGTGAATGTGGATATTGGCAAGCAAGTGTCGGAGGAAGTGCGGGACTTCATGCCTGTGGCAGAATCTCTCGGATCTTTTTTCGCATCCTATGCAAGTGGGGTAAGTGACTCGATCGAAATCCTTGTGGCAGGCACGTTGGCGGAACATGACACCCGTGCGCTTGTGCTCTCCGCGCTGAAAGGCATCTTCTCCCATGCTTTGGAGGAACCAGTCACTTTTGTGAATGTGCGCGATATCGCGAAGCGTCGTGGTGTGAAGATCCGGGAAGTGTCTTCGTCGAATGCGCAGGAATATGTGAGTTTGCTGGGGATATCAGGCTTGGTCGGGGGGAAAACTCTCGAAGTAAGCGGAACGCTGGACCCGACTCGGGGTGAACCTCGTGTTATCCAAGTCAATGAGTACGACATCGATATTTGCCCTTCTGCACATATGGCAATGATCGTGAACGACGACAGGCCTGGGGTGATCGGACATGTTGGCATGGCCTTGGGAGACGCCGGTGTGAACATTGCGAACATGATTGTGGGCCGGCATGTGAGAGATCCTTTGGCCATGATGGGCCTGAATCTTGACCAGCCGGTGCCCACTGAAGTCATGGAAGCATTGCGCAGTTCCCCAGGAGTGCTCGACGCGAAGTTTTTGCACCTTTCCAGCTTGCGAGAAAGTCAGCCTGACGTGTGACCCGGAAACGAGGAAGCGGCTGAGGTTTCTCCTCGCCGCTTTTGACCTCTGTGCTTGGGCCTGATTTTCTTTCGTCCTGCTCTCTCGTCTTGGGTCACACTGTGCTGCTTCAGGTGTGCCCTTTCAGGTGTGCCCTGCAAGAGGTGACCGTGTAGGTGTGTCACGAACTTATTGCATAGTGTGTGTTTGCGCGGGAGCAGCTTGACTCCAAGGTGTGCATACTTCATCCGCGCGCTCTGCGCGTCGTATCACGAGGGTGCCTGCTGCCATGTCGCCGAGACGGCGATGTCCCGTGCTCCAGAAAACGCTGCTTCCCCCTATCACGGGGAAAGGAAATTGCTCAAGCAAGCGCATCAGGTTGCGTCCCAGCGCCTGCTGCCATGAAACTGCCGGTATTCCGCCGGCGTTGATCACCTCGATGCCGCAGAGGTGCTTTCCCAGCGTGGCATGCCCGGGTAGGGCTTCTTGGAGAGTGCCGTAAATAATCCAGGCTGCAATAATTCTTGCGATTCCAGGCCATCCAGCCTGAAAGACCAGGCGTTCTGCCACAATCTCTATTTTTCCCTGGGCTATCCACCAGACTGCGAAGGGAAAGCAGACGATGAGGGTGTCGAGGAGGAGCGCTCCTGCACGGCGGAGCAAGCACTGTGTGGGATCCATGCGTGGGTTCTGTTTCCGTTCCTGCCCCGCTCGGTGCAAGGCACGGGAGTGGGGAAATCCCGGTGGTTGTGTTGGGCTCGCCGGTGTTGTGTCTGGTGTCATGTGTCGTGTCTGGTGTCTGGTGTCGTGTCTGGCGTCAATTGCGGGTGTGTATTGGACCACGCTATGAGCCACGTTATCGAAGAGGCAATGCACATGGGAAACGATTCTCTGTGCAGGGCCTGTATTTTGTGTATCCCTTTTTGAGGTTTGTCGAGTGTACGCGATACCCGTGTGGCTGCCTGGTTTGTGTTTCCAGAGTTTCTCACCGGAGAGAGGGGAGAAGATGGCGCTCAGGTAGAGCTGGTATTTCAGTTGGAATTGAGCGTGATGTGTGTCCAGAATGAAGCGTGTCTTGGGACAGAAAGTATGTCAGGTAGGCGGGAACGGGCGAGTCTGGGCTGGTCTTTTGCCGTTTGTGGGGTTCACTTTGTGACGTGGGACTCTGGTCGTGAGTACAAAGATGCTGACTTCGAGGCGTTCCTGCGTTATTCTCTGCCTATTGCGAAATCAGAGACCGAAATCACAGACCCGTCGCAAACTCGTCGTAGGTTCGTCGTAAATCATGGATAAAAGCACCGCATCTTCAACGGAGATTTTCCCGGCTCGTACGCCGGGTTTTCGTGCTTTTTCCTCTTTCCCACTTGTACGACTGCAACCAAAGGAACACAGGTTTCCTACGCGGGTTTCGTCTGATGCCTTGAGTGTGTCTCCGCTGTTTTGGGCATTGGCCCGTGATGTCCGGCGAGTGGTGTCACGACAAACAAGCAGAGGGATCGCGTCGGGTTCCGTGTTTGTTTCTGACAACAAGCTGGTGACACCAGAAAAAGCTGTGTTCTCGTCAGATTTTTCCGCGCGTTTTCCGGGGCATGCCTCTTTCGGTGCTTTCTTCTTGCCGCTCTCGCGGCTTCTCTTGCTTAGATAGGCGTACGTCCTTGGCAACGGGGCGTGCGCTCCTCACTCCCGCTTTCTGCGGGGTTTTGTGTTGCCAGTTTTTCCAGTCGACCCGAACAACGAATGCCAGCAAGTTTTACGCGTGAGTTTTTTGAAGGAGATCTCCCGTGACCACCAGCACCGAACAGCTGATTGTTTTTGATACCACTTTGCGGGACGGGGAGCAGTCGCCGGGTATTGTGCTTTCTTTGCCGGAGAAGATTGAAATTGCCGAGCAGTTGAGTCAACTGGGCGTAGATGTGATTGAGGCCGGATTTCCCATTGCAAGTCATGGGGATTTTGATTCTGTGACGGCTATTGCCGAGACTGTGAAGGGGTCGGTCATTTGCGGGCTTGCTCGAACAAATTTTGCCGATATTGACCGGGCAGGGGAGGCGCTGCAAAATGCGGAGCACGCGCGCATCCATGTTTTTATTGCGACTTCTCCCATTCATATGGAGCGCAAACTTCGCATGACTCCCGAACAAGTGCTGGCAGAAGCGGCAGCGGGAGTAAAGCGGGCGGCAAGTTACACCTCTGATGTGGAATTTTCCCCAGAGGACGGCACCCGCTCCGATCCTGAGTTCATGATAAAAGTGTTGCAGGCTGCGGTGGATGCTGGGGCGACGACACTCAACATACCGGACACGGTCGGGTATGCCATGCCCTCGGATTTTGCCGGTCTCATCTCTTATGTGGTGGAGAATGTGAAAGGCCCCGACAATCTCGTGATATCCACCCATTGCCATAACGATCTCGGTATGGCTGTGGCGAACTCTCTGGCGGGAGTGGAGAGTGGTGCTCGTCAGGTCGAATGTGCCATTAACGGGATTGGCGAAAGAGCCGGGAATGCCGCGCTCGAAGAGATCGTGATGGCAGTGAAAACCCGCCCCGATTTTTTTGGGATTTCTTGCGGGATCGATACCTCTGGTTTGGCCAGGGTAAGCAAGCTGGTGTCCCGTCTCACCGGGTATCCCGTGCAGTACAACAAGGCAGTGGTGGGCCGGAACGCGTTTGCGCACGAGGCGGGCATTCATCAGCACGGAGTTCTTGTGGACAAGCGCACCTACGAGATCATGGACGCAGAGCTTGTAGGGCAGCACACAGAGATTGTGCTTGGGAAGCACTCTGGGCGCCATGCCTTTTCTGACGCGCTTGCCCAGCTTGGTTTGCGTTTGCAAGGAGATTCGTTGAACCAGGCTTTCATCAGGTTCAAAGAACTTGCCGATCGCAAAGGGCAAATCACCGAGGCAGACCTGGAGGCGATTGCCCATGAGGAGCTGCAGTCTGGCCTGGGTACCTGGGAGCTGGCTGAACTCAACGTGACGTTTGAGATTGGCAAAGCCCCAACTGCTTCTGTATGTGTGCGACGTGAGGAAGAACAGCGTACACAGACTGCCGAGGGCGCGGGCATGATCGATGCTGTGTGCAACGCGATCCGTTCTGCTCTGGGAGTACAAGCACAGATGATGGACTTTACGGTCTCATCGGTCACCGGGAAAACGGATGCCTTGGGTGATGTGATTGTGCAGGTTGATGTAGGCGGAAAACACTATTCAGGCAGGGGTCTGTCCACAGATGTAGTGGAGGCCTCGGCGCGTGCCTTTCTCGCCGCCTTGAATAAGGCAATATGTAGTGATGACGTGCCCGAGGGTGTGTTCGCGCAAGTCGAAGGAGAGACTGGCCCCTGAGGGGCATCCTGTTTTTGGAGCAGCTCCAAAAACAGGATCTGCCCCTTTTGCATTCTCGCAGTTTTCGCTGGATGTGCAAGCAGCTTTTACCTTTTCTGCGTGCAGGCCGCAAAGGGGAGGACGCGGGGCTTTGCGCCGGCTTGTGGCAGGCCCCGATAGCGTCCCCGCAAAGTCTTTGCAAAGCGAAGCGGGGACTAGTCCATCCAGTTTGGCATGATTTCTGTTGCCCATAGCTCGAGGTTTCGCATCATGGCTTCATGCGGAATGGGACCTGCGTATTGCCACATCAAGAAGTATTCAGGGTTGTGCTTTTCCACCATTTCTTGCATCATGGCGTTGACTTCATCGGGGTTTCCCACGAACTCCATACCCCGGTCGACAAGAAATTTGTAGTCGCATTCCGCAGGAACGGGTCCGGTCTCTCCTGCGCGGCGCATGGCCTCGTTGAAACCAATGGGCGCAAACCATTTTGGCCACACGAAACCATTGCCATTGGCCGCGTGATAGTGGGCTTCCGCGGAATCGCGTAGGACCATACAGTCCCGGAAGATCCCGATATTCTGGCCGTAGTCGTAGGTTCTTCCGGCTTCGGATGCCGCTTCTTGGTAGGTGTGGAAGAGTTTTGTCAGTGACTCGCTGTCCGTTGTCAGGGCGATGGGAGCAATTCCCTCACGCGCACAGAAGCGAAAGGTATCTTCGCTGAAAGAGAAGGGCTGAAAAATCGGAGGATGTGGCTTTTGGTAGGGCTTGGGAGCAATACCAATCTCTTTAATAATGCCCTCTTCGTTTTGGCCAGTTCCGAATTCCTGCACCGCGTCATGGTCAAAAAGCAGGTCTGCGGGGGGAATCGACCAGTGTTCCGACTCATGAGAAAAAGTCGTGGAAGTGAGAGCTTTTTTCAGAATCTCATAGTGTTCTGTGAAAAGGTCGCGGTTTTTCTGGTCCACCTGCGACTTGTCGGACATGGTGCCGCCAACCCCGTAGCCTTGTCCCAAAACGTCTGCCCAGCGTTTCTGGTAACCCCGCGCGAGCCCGATGAAGGTACGGCCTTGTAGCATCTGGTCGAGCATTGCGAGGTCTTCTGCGAGCCGGATCGGGTTGTGGAAAGGCAGTACATTTGCCATTTGTCCAATGCGAATGCGTTTTGTGCCGAGCCCCGCGTAGAGGCCGAGCAGGATCGGATTATTCGACTCTTCGAACCCTTCAATGTGAAAGTGGTGCTCTGTAAAAGCGGCACCCCAAAACCCCAGGTCATCGGCAGCGCGTATCTGCTCTTTCAGTTGCCAGAGCATGGTTTGATAGTTCTGTGTACTACAGCCTGCCATGCCGCGACGTGTTTGGGATACCGTGCCAACTGACGGGAGATAGAACAGGACGAATTTCATGTGTTGTCTCTCTTCGCTGGAATGATGTGAACGCTTGCCGGGGTTTGAGGGGAAATATCTGTAGTCAGATATTTTTCAAGCCTGGGGGAAAAGCGCGCGTGGGAAGGGCAAGGGGAGCGGGATCCCAGGGGGCGTGACACGAGAAGTGATCGAAATGACATGCTGGGTGCTGTTCAGGTGTAGGGGTTGTGGGCGCGCAGGGTTTTTTCGTCTTGCAGCACAGCGCCCTTTTCATGACAGATCCTGTGGTCATGGCCGGGGATCACGGTGGCAGTGTGCGCCCGTGCCAGCATTTTGAGTTTGCGCAGCGAACGTTGCCACTGCTGCAAATCGGCAGAGATGATCGACCCTATTTCGTCGTGATAGCTCTCCTGCAAATAGCAGGCGTCAGAGGTGAGCATGACGGTGCCGCAGTGTTCAAGATGCAGCATGAGTGCCATGGTGCCTGCCGTGTGGCCTGGAGCTGACACTGCGTGTACGTCTTTTAGGATCTCGGTGTCGCCGGAGAGGGTGGTGAAACGAGCCCCGGGGATGTCGTAGTCCGCGCGCAAGAAGAAATCGCCATCTTCTTCCCGGTTTGCTGCCGCTGTGTACTCGTCGTCGTGCACCAGAATTGTGTTGTCCGCGTGAGTGAAAAGACGGGCGTTTCCTGCGTGGTCCACATGAAGATGACTCAAAAAAACATAGTCGATGTCTTCTGGGCCAAGCCCGTGGGCTTTGAGCTTGTTCTCAAATAGCTGTTCTTCGGTGTAGTTGTCGTAGGGGGCGAGCTCTTTGTATTCGGTAAGCCACTCGGTTTCCCAATCCCTGCTGATGGAAGCGTCAAAGAGCAGGCGTCCATCGGGATGGTCAATCAGATACGTGAAAGAAGGAGTTTCGCACCAGACCTTGTTCTTCTTCATGTTGGAACGAGTTAGTGTGAGATCGGGATGTCCGGTGAGTAGAAGCTCCTTGTCTACGTGCATATTGCCGTGAAAAAGAGCAGTGAGAGTGATGCCACGCATGTGAGATATCTCCTGAAAGTTGGGGCGAAAAAGTCAGGCCTGAAAAGAAACTGCAGAAAGAAGCTGCAGAGAAAGGTGGCGCAGGGCTGTCGTCATGGGTTGGGTGTAATGGGCTGGTCGTAATGGGCGCGAGGACAGGGGGCGCGCAAAACGGGAAGAACAAAAGGGTGGGGTGAGGAGATGGGCGTGTGGGAAACACTGTGTTTGGAGATGAGAGAAAAAGCAAGGAAGCAGGAAAGAGGCGTCTTATGGCGGCACGAGGCAGTTTTCTGCTGCAGTGGCTGAGAGCGGCGCAGGCCCCGAAGGAGAAGATGGCCATTGAACAACAAAAGAATGGCGCCATTGTCTGACATTACTCTCTTTCTTGTTTTGCGGGCGAATGACAGGAGGAAGAAGGAAACAGTGCGGTGAGGGAAAACGCGTGAAAAAAGTTTTTCTCGTTTTCTGGTGTTTTGCCGTCAAGATTCTTGGGAGAGGACAAGCTCGCGCTTGGCACTTTCGCGCCAGAGGAGCGAAAGTTCCAGGGAATCTTTTGGCGAGTTTGGAACGAGATGCCGAAAGAGCTGTGCCGATCCTTTGACGGAATGAGAGAACGGCGGAACGCCAAAATGGGTGCAGCGTTGCGCTGAAGGCTGTCAGCGCAATAGTGACTCTGTCAGGATTGCCAGAACTACGCAGCATTTGTGTGGTTGACATGTGCGAGAAAAGGAAACACATGACAGTTAATGGAGGGCTTACGGGACGGGTCGCGTTGGTGACAGGCGGAGGTCGCGGGATTGGGCGGGCAATTTCGCTTGGTCTTGCTGCAGATGGGGCCGACGTCGCGGTGAATTACGCTCGGGACGAAGAGTCTGCATTAAAGACAGTGACCGAGATCGAACAGATAGGACGGCGGGCTCGCGCGTATCAGGCGTCGGTGGATTCCTGGGAAGAATGTCAACACCTTGTGTCCGAGGTTCTCTCGGACTTTGGGCAAATTGGCATTTTTGTGAATAATGCCGGTATCGCCAGTCGGGGGAAAACGGTGGTACACACTGACCCCGAAGAGTTCGAGCGTGTGATGCGTATCCACGCCTTTGCTCCCCACTATCTTGCAAAACTTATTCTCCCGGACATGCGTGAGCAGGAACGCGGCGATATTGTGGTTATTTCAAGCGTGGCGACCTTGCAGAATGCCGCGGGTGGTGCTCCGTACAATATGGGCAAGGCCGCCTTGGACGCGCTGGCAATCACGCTCGCAAACGAGGAGAGGAAAAACAATATCCACGTGAATATTGTGGCACCGGGTCTTGTGGATACGGAGATGGGTCGCCGGCTTGTGAAAGGGGCAGCCGGGGTGGATGACATTACGAAACTGAACCCCATGATGCCGTTTGGGCGAGTGTGTCAGCCCGAAGACGTGGCGAATGTCGTGCGCTTTTTGGTTTCAGAACGCGCGGGCTATCTCACGGGAGAGCGTTTGAATGTGCACGGGGGCGGCGGCGGCTTCGGCTGAGTCGGGCAGGTAGAGCAGTCTGTGTAGAGTTTTCTTGGCGAAAAAGCACTACAGTGATAGGTGAAATGGGAAAGCGTAAAGTGAATGATCCCTGCTGGTGCGGCAGTGGTACAAAATATAAAAAGTGTCATATGTCGCTTGACATGGATATTGAGCGGGAACGTTCTCTCCCTATTGATGAGCGTGTGGCGAAGACAGTCGTACGTGGTGAAGTCACTCCGATGCGGTCGGTGCCGCATGATATAGACCGGCCTTCTTATGCGGAGACGGGCGTTCCTGCGGACAGCAAGCCGTCGCTTGTGAAAACTCCGGACGAGATTGAGCGTATGCGCTATGCGGGCAAAGTCGCGCGAGTCGTGCTTGATACTGTAGGGGCTGCGGTGGCTCCCGGTGTCACGACCGAAGAGCTCGACAAGCTTGCGCATGAGACATATATCGCGAATGGTGCATACCCCAGTACTCTGAACTATCACGGATTTACCAAGACGATTTGCACATCAGTCAATGAAGTGATCGTGCACGGCATTCCCGACAGTAGGCCTTTGCAAGAAGGCGACATTGTGAGCTGTGATATCACGGCTTTTGTCGAAGGAGTGCATGGGGATTGTTGTGCGACTTTTCCCGTGGGAGCAATAGACGATCCATCTGCGCGTCTTATTGCCGTGACGTATGAGTGTTTGCGTTTGGGTATTGAGGCAGTGCGGCCTGCTGCCCGGATGCGAGATATCGGGAAAGCAATCCAGCCGTACGCGGAGAAGTTTGGTTTTGGGGTTGTTCGGCAGTTTGTCGGGCATGGGATCGGGACAGTTTTCCACATGGAACCCCAGGTTCCGCACTATTACGACAAGAGCGCGACTCTGGAAATGCTTCCGGGAATAACTTTTACGATAGAGCCCATGATCACAATGGGAGATTATCGTTCCAATATTTGGGATGATGATTGGACGGCTGTCACTGTTGACTTCCAGCGCGCTGCCCAGTTTGAGCACACCTGTCTTGTGACCGAAACCGGAGTTGAGGTGCTCACGAAGGGCGCACACGAGGATTTCTGAGCAGATTTCTCTGGGGGACTGTTTTTTTGTCGTTGGTTGGTTTTGTTGCGGCGCCCTGGAGAAGTCTAAAAAAGCAGGTTTGTTGGGGGCAGCTCCAAGCGGTTTTTTGTCGTATCCTCAGAGACCTGAGCGCATGGCGCGTCCCAGAGGGACTGCGGGGGCTGCGGCTTTTTTGTGTGCCGGATGCCGAGTTTTCCCGGATGCGCACACCGGTCTTTGCCTGAAGTCCTTTGGTGATTTTTTCTCGGTCTTCTAGCCTTTGGAAGCCTCTGATCGTTCTTGGTTGGCGCCCGCTACCGGTTTTCGCGTTGCGCCCCGTTTTTTCAAGGAGTTGCACGTGCGGATGGGTTTGATTCCGGGTGACGGGGTGGGGATCGAGGTTATGGCGGAGGTGCGCAAAGTTCTCGAAGCCACGGGGCTTTCTGTCGACCTGACAGAGTACGATCTGGGCGGCGCGCGCTATCTGTCGACAGGAGAAGTGTTGCCGGACACAGTTTTTCATGAGCTGTCCCAGTGTGATGCCGTCCTGCTTGGCGCGGTGGGGCATCCGGATGTGCCGCCTGGTGTGCTCGAACGGGGGATTTTGCTACGTCTGCGTTTCGAGCTTGATCTTGCGGTGAACTTGCGTCCTGTGAAGTTGTTTCCCGGTGTGGAGACCGTGTTGGCAGGACAAACGTCGCAGACCATCGATTTTCGCGTGGTACGCGAAAATACGGAGGGGTTGTATGTGGGATCGGGCGGAACGATTCGGACCGGTTCTCCTGATGAGATTGCCTTGCAGGAGTCGATAAATACCCGTTTGGGTGTGGAACGCTGTATCCGTTTTGGATTTGAGACGGCCTGTGCGCATGGGGAGAACCCTGAGCTGATGTTGGTGCACAAGACGAATGTTCTGACGCACGCGGGTGGGCTGTGGCAGCGTGTTTTTGATGAGGTCGCTGCTGAGTATCCGAATGTGGGCGTGTCGTATGGCCATGTTGACGCGGTGTGTTTGTGGATGGTGGCGGATCCTGGGCGGTTTCACACTATCGTAACGGATAATCTTTTTGGCGATATCATCACAGACCTTGGTGCCGGTATTGCCGGTGGGCTTGGTTATGCTGCGAGCGGAAATCTGAGTTTGCAGCCGGGTGTTCCCTCGGTTTTTGAGCCGGTGCATGGTTCAGCCCCAGATATTGCAGGCCAGGGGAAAGCAAATCCGGTTGCTGCGATTTTGTCCCTGTGGATGGCGTTGACGGAACTTGCAGAGACAGAGGCTGCTGATCGGGTGTTGCGGGCGGTCGAAACAGTCGCTCCTGACACCGTCAAGGTAGGGACTGCTTTGTCGACTTCTGAAGTAGGGGATATGATTGCAGGGGTTATATAACACTTGGAGTGTAAATATATCTGGCTTGGGTCGTGCGTGGTGGGCGCAAAAGTAAGGTTGCGAGGGCTCCGTGAAGCCTGAAGGTGTTTTTTGCAGGAGTGTGCGGGAGAATCTTTTTCTCGGGTCTCTTGCGCGTGTCGCGCGGTCTTTGGGGAGAAAACCTTTTTCTGGAGCGTTTGTTGTGCATTGCGATGGGCTTTCTCCGAGAAAAGGTAGTCGCAGCGAAAAAGCGCGCGTCTTGTCGAGATTTCTGTGGGCTTTCTGCCAGAGGTAGAGGCTGCGGCAAAAAATTTGCAAGGGAGATCGTAGTGGACACTGTTGACTATATATGGATGAAAGGCGAGTTTGTTCGGTGGGAGGACGCCAAAATTCATGTGCTCACGCATGGTTTGCACTATGGATATGGAGTGTTTGAGGGTATCCGTGCATATGAAACGACTGATGGACGCTGTGCTGTCTTTCGACTTACCGACCATATGCGGCGTTTGGAGCGTTCTGCCAAGATCTATCTCATGCCAATGGCGTATACGGCGGAAGAACTCGCTGAGGCGACGAAAGAGCTTATCCGGCGCAATAAGATAACCTCTTGTTATATTCGTCCTATTGTGTACAGTGGTGAAGGGAACATGGGGCTGAATCCTATTGGCATGGACTGTGATACCGCCATCGCCGTGTGGGGATGGGGCGCGTATCTCGGGGATGAGGGCATCGCAAACGGTGTGCGCGTCAAGATATCTTCCTGGCGCCGTTTCGATCATAATGCGATTCCTCCCGCGGCAAAGGCCTGCGGGAACTATCTCAACTCGATTATGTCGAAGATGGAGGCAGTGCACTCCGGCTACGAAGAAGCCATCATGCTGAATCCCGAAGGCTATGTCTGCGATGGCTCCGGCGAGAATGTGTTTGTCATCAATAACGGCGTTATGCGCACGCCCCCATTTTCGAGTGGCCCGCTCGAAGGCATTACCCGGGACACAGCCGTGACTATCGCGCGCGACCTTGGCATCGAAGTGCGGGAAGAAGATCTTGTGCGGACAGATCTTTACAACTGCGATGAAGCCTTTTTCACTGGGACTGCTGCAGAAATCGTGCCGATTCGTTCAGTGGACGATCGCGAAATCGGGGACCCGGGTCCTGTGACCTGCAAGATCCAAGAGACTTTCTTTTCTGTGATTAAAGGCGAAGTCGACGAGTACAGGCAATGGCTTGAGTACGTATAATTCTCGTTTATTTATGTGATTGTTCCTCTTGCGAACTTTTCCTGTCCCTCTTGCGCGTGACTCGATCGCGCAAAGAAACTTTCTCAGGCTGTTGGCGTGAGAAAAAGAACGCGTTGTTGCCCGGTCATTTTTCCAAAAGGGCTGATGGAGAGGTCGAATAAAAGGACAAGAGGAAGAGAGAAAGAGGCTGTCCGAGGACCGTTTTTTCGTTGACTGTGCGTAGGTGCCCCCTAGTACGCTAAGTCTCCGGGCACCGCAGGTGCCTTTCTCGGTCTTGGCCGGGAAGCGAATTGAAGCGAAAGTTGCATCTCATGACTGAGCGAGAAGCGTTGACCTTGCGTCCGGGACCTCACTTGCCTGAGTCTATTGAGATTTTCGACACAACCTTGCGAGACGGCACACAGCGTGAAGGTCTTTCGCTTAGCTTGCACGACAAATTTCGTATTGCGCGCAAACTCGACGAGCTTGGTGTGCACTACATCGAGGGCGGATGGCCGGGAGCAAACCCAAAAGACGACGAGTTTTTTCGTACTGCATCCCAGGAGCTGCAACTTGAAACTTCGCAGCTCGTCGCGTTTGGCTCAACGCGACGAGCCGGGAAATCTCCCGAAGATGATCCTGTGCTTGCGAATCTTCTCCAGGCCAATACCCGATATGTCTGCATTGTGGGGAAGGCATGGGACTATCACGTGACCGAGGCATTGCGCACCACGCTTGATGAAGGTCTCAAGATGGTTGCCGATTCTGTGCGCTACCTACGAGAACAAGGGAAATCCGTTTTTCTTGATGCCGAGCACTTCTTCGACGGCTGGAAATACAATCGTTCTTATGCACTTGAAGTGCTCACGGTTGCCGAAGAAGCCGGAGTGGAGTGCCTTGTGCTCTGCGATACAAATGGTGGGACCTTGCCATTTGAAGTCGCCCATATCGTAGATGACGTGCGTTCTCGTACTACTGTGCGCATCGGCGTGCACTTCCATAATGACGCTGATTGCGCGGTCGCGAACGCCCTTATTGCGGTGCAGTATGGGGCGGAACATGTGCAGGGCTGCATAAACGGAATTGGAGAGCGCACAGGTAACGTCAATCTCAGCTCCATTATTCCTTCTCTTGCAATCAAACTCGGCGTGAAGTGCCTCGACCCCGACCAGCTCGCAAAGATCACTTCGGTGAGTCATGCAATTGCCGAAATCGCCAACATCACGCTTGATTCCCAGAAACCCTATGTGGGAGCGTCGGCCTTCGCGCACAAGGCCGGCTTGCACGCTTCGGCGTTGGTCCGTCGCCCGGACGCGTATGAGCATGTAAACCCTGGTCTCGTGGGCAACAGCACCCGCATGCTGATCTCAGAGCTTGCAGGCAGTGCGACTGTGGTCATGAAGGCAGAAGAGATGGGGATCGACCTGCATGGTGACAAACATCTGGCAAAAGAGATCCTGGACGAAGTAAAAAGGCTCGAACATCTCGGCTATCAGTTTGAGGCAGCTGATGGTTCTTTCGAATTGCTGGTGCGCGGTGCCACGGGATGGCAGCAGAAATTTTTTGAGCTCGAATCTTTCCGTCTCATTATGGAGAAGCGACAAGACGGGCAGACCATGACAGAGGCCACGGTCAAAGTGCTTTCCGGTGGAGATCGCCATATTGCGACTGCCGAGGGAAATGGTCCGGTGAACGCCTTGGACAATGCCCTGCGCCAGTGTATTGAACAGCATTATCCTGAGCTCGGTGATCTGCATCTTACGGACTACAAAGTGCGCGTCTTGGACGCGGCAAAGGCGACAGAGGCTGTGACGCGTGTGCTTATCGACACCACAGATGGTCTGACAGAGTGGAGCACCATCGGTGTGTCGGAAAACATTATTGAAGCGTCCTGGCGGGCCTTGACGGATTCGATTGTGGTCGGCCTGCTACGTGCGCAAAAGCGCAACGAAAGCGCGACCAAGGCACAGTAAAACGTGCGTGCGAGGCCTGGGGAACAGGAAACCGGCAAAGCTCTAGGGTTTTTTCTCCTTGGTCTGGTTGGCTTGGTTTTTGAGGCTTGTTTTTTTCCACGTGCTGGAATGCTGTTTCGCGCGCAGTTTCTGGGCTTGCGAGAAGATGCGGTGAAGTCTTTTGCCGCAGTTGGACTCTGCCTTGCCCCTGGAAAAAACCTTTTTTTGCCCGGTGTTTTTTCCTTGGGTTGCGGAGTGTCCTTGGGATTGTCTTCCGTCTCTCGTTCTCGCTCCGTACAATGGGCACAGAATATTGTTTGTTCCGGTCAGTCATTGTGATGTGCTTTTTCAGGGCTGCGTCCTGGGCTGTTATCTCACAGGAGTGCAACAGGTGTCTACGAAACCACATGTTTCCCCGGAGCGCGACACTCGCTACCAAAAGACTTCTCTTCCTGCGCCTCGGCGCTGGAATGGGGCCCGTCCCGGAGAGGTGTACGCTGATCCAAGCGCTGTGATGTTTGGCACTCCCGGTCCTGACCAGGGATATGTGGCTAGGCTGCTTCCGTGTATTGTGGGACAGCTGATTCTCCCGAGCGGGATGGAGCAGCGGGACGCATCCCAGGCCGGCATCTCGCTTGCCTGCCGGCGGGCATCTCTTTTTGGTCGGGCACCAATGCTCGAGGATCTCGAAGTTGCGTTTCTTTTGCTTGGGCTGATGGGAGAGACGCCTGGGGACTGGTCGACGCTTGCTCCGGTGATTGCCGCGGCGGTCGATGGCGCCCGCTATACACCCACACAAACAGAACACTTCGCGCGAGCTGTGCTCTCTGAATGGCTCTGTTTGAGCCCGGAAAACCTGCGGCAACAACTTGCAACGGTCGGGCCGGCCTCTGCTTTTTCTCTCTGAGACAACTTGCCAGAGAAAGCTTGATCGAGCAAAGAGGCAAAATGGTCTGGTCTGGTGTGGTCTGGTCTACGGGGAGTGTGCATCCGGGGAGCACCGCCCATTTTCCGAGGAGATCGTTGGGAATGCTGTCGTGCGTGTTGCTGTTTCAGCTTTTTTCGGCGACGAGTACAGCTTTTTCGTGCGGTGTTGGCGGGATTTCCCCAAGGCCTCCGTAGCAGTGCACCTCACAAAATCCCGCTTCTTGCAGGGTTTCCACAAGTTTGGTGAGAGAGTAGATTTGTTGATGGCGGGAGAATTCGCTGCGTGTGCCGTCTGGCGCGACAACGGTGAGCTTGCTGTGTAGCTGCCCGCTCACAATGTCGAATTGTCCTTGTTTCAGGATAATGGTGTCGTCTGGTCGGATTTCCCAGGCGTTTTCCGGGATGATGGTCGTCATGTCGCGGTGCATGGTCTCAATCAGGAATTTTCCTCCTGGGCGGAGCACGCGGTGGGCTTCCCGCAAGACGGCCATATTTTCGCGGTCGTCGGCGAAGAGCCCAATAGAAGTCGCCAGATTGAGGACAGCATCGACGGTATTGTCTTCGACGGGAAGAGACCGCAGGTCTCCCTGTTGGAGTTGGAGAGACACGCCAGAGGCTTGTGCCCGGGATTTGGCTTCTTCCAAAAGGAATTCGTCAAGGTCTATACCCAGTACTGAGAAACCCCAGGCTGCAAGGCGAACGGCATGCCGTCCAAAGCCACACGGCGCATCTAAAACCACTGCTCCCGGTGTGAGACGAAGTAGCTTCCAGACGGCTTCGGCTTCGGCTTCGGCCTGTTGATCGAGCAGATCAATTTCCCTGCTGCGCTGGTGATATTCTCCATACTCGCGCCACCATTCGTTCATAGGGGCCATGCTAGTCGGGATGCATGACCCTGGTTGATCGGGACGCGCCCAGCCTTGGTGCAGGTGCACGAAGGGACTCTCAATTTTCACTTACGATTTCGCACCAGAAGGATCCGGCTGGAGTCGCCATGAGAAGGTGCTGGGCTATTTGCCCTTTTCCGATGGCCATGCAGAGTTCTTCACCCGACATCACAGTCGGAATCGAAAGCATGGCTTCAATATCGAGATTCTGCAGTCGGGCTGCGATATCACCCGCGACCACGTTCACGATTTCACCAATCGCGTCGCGAATATCATCGGTTTCATCGGGAGCAAGCTCGAACCCGATGAAGCTGCTTGCCATGCGATACGCCTCGTGTTCATGGAATACCATGCGTAATTGCCAGGAGGCTGTTCCCCCGAAACCTAGAATGCCTGCGATCGCGTCGGCAGTGGGGATCATGTCGGTTCGTACGTGAGCGATCTCCTTCCAACTGCATGCTTCAGCAAGTGTTTCACTCACGCTGGCGGCGACGGTTTCTGTCACGGTCTCGAGAAAGTCAGGAAGCGTGGTCCATTTGAAATGAGAGGAGGTATCTGCGGGTTCTGCTGGATTTTCTTGAGGTTTTTTTTCGGTTCTCGTGATGCCGCAAGAGAACTCTCCATCTGGAATACGAAAGATGGCCCATTTTTCTTGCTGGTTTGATGGGGTCGAGAAAACGATGTCGCGTGCGCGCATCGTGGTAGGGAGTGTGAGCTCGAGCTTGTGGCGACGCGCTGTTTCGCTGTTGGTGTATTGTCCTGCGACCACATTGACAAATTCTCCGATAATGTCGAAGAGGTCGTCGAGTAAGTTGTCGATTTCTGTGGCGAAGAAGTGTTTTGCCAAGGTCTGGATAAGGCTTGGCCGGCATACAATGCGGATTTGACAAGGCAGCTCGCCCGCCAAAGGCATAACCCCAATCAGAACATCGCCTTTTGGGGCCTTATCGGAGATTTTGAATGGCACCCATTCCCAATCGGCGCCAGAGCGAAGGGTCTCTTCGACTGCTTTGAAGACCTCCTCCGCTATTTCCGAAATTCCTGTTTCAGAATCTTCAATGGTGTCTTGGGTTCCCATGTAGCACTTCTCGGAATTTTCGCGAGAGAGCTTGACCGGGAATCGCGAAGGAACATGAGAATTGGGGATGTTTAACAGGTTTTGCTGTGGTTTTTTCGTGAGATTTGCGAGAGAGAATGGCGAAATGAGATGCCCAGCCTATAACTGGTTTGGCAGAAAAATGAGAACCCGTTACACTGACTCCGTTTTCGGGGGTGGTGTAATTGGCAACACACGTGGTTCTGGTCCACGCATTGGGGGTTCGAGTCCTCCCTCCCGAGCTTTGCCCCCGCTTTGCCCCCATGGTCTAGCGGCCTAGGACGCCGCCCTCTCAAGGCGGATGCCGCCGGTTCGAATCCGGCTGGGGGCGCACCAAGAACCCGCAGGTGACACGCCTGCGGGTTCTTTTTTTCCCGTCCGAAAATCCGCAGGGCTTGCCGGCTCGCTTCTGCTGTAGCGGATGAGATCTCGTTTCGGTCTGCGCGCGCCGGCCGTGCCGGTCACTATGGATGCGGGGCCTCTGCCGGCTGCGTCTTTGCGTATCCCCGGACATACGGGTCGTACTGTTTTGTCTGACTGCGTTGCTTGTCGCGAACCCGAGATATTGGATACGTATTTGTTTTTAGGCTGATTTGGAGATAGCGTTCTTCTTCCTCTTTGTGGTCGGGGGGGGATGTTTGTGACGGTAGTGGTAGGGGAAGATGTTTGCAATGGCATAAGATTGCGTGCGTGGTGGCGGGTGGTGGTTACCGGGATGACCGGGGTTGCCGGAGGTTTTGTGTCAGGGAGCGGACAGCAGGAAAACGGGTTGTCGGAACTTGGCTTTGACAGTGAGGAGGGCCCGTTTCCTTTTCAAGCTTTTCGTGAGCGGACTTTTGCGGCTTTCCGTCATCGGTCTTTTCGTTGGGTTTTTTCGGGGATGACTGTTTCTACCGTGGGCACTTGGCTGCATCAAGCCGTTGTCGGTTTTTTGGTGCAAGAGCAGTTTCACAATCCAACGCTGACCGGCCTGGTGTCGACAGTGCAGTTTGCTCCGACGCTTGTGCTTGGGCTGTTTGGCGGGCTCCTTGCAGACCGGTACAACCGCCGTGATCTATTGAGGTTTCTCCTGCTATTTGAGCTGGTGTGTTCGGCTTTTTTGGCATGGGCACTTTGGAAGGATCAGGCGTCTTTGGGGGTCTTCTACTCTGTCACTTTTCTTTTGGGTGCCGCCTTTGCATTGCGCGGCCCAGCCCAGTTTGCTCTTTTGCCCTCACTTGTTGCTGAACAAGAGGTGTCGAGCGCGATCAGTTTGAACAGTATCCAGTTCAACACAGGTCGTGTGATCGGGCCTTTTCTGGGTGGGGCGATGCTGGAAACAGTGGGAGCAGCAGCAACGATTGCGGTTGATGCCTGCACCTATTTGTGTTTTTTACTGGCCTTGCAGTTCGGTCTCACTGGGCCCAAGAGGAAAAAGCATCCTAGGCAGAAAGGGCAGGGGGGCGTGTGGGAAGGCGTGCGCTATGTGTGGGCTCGGCCCTGGTTGCTCGGAGTGTTTCTTTTGCTTGCCGTACAAGGCTTGTGTGCTGCCCACATCATCACTTTGTTGCCGGCGTATGCCGAAGGGGATCTTGGTCTGGGCCCGAGTGGGTTTGGTCGTTTGCTGGCAGCAATTGGCATTGGCGGAGTGGCTGGGGCGATGCTCTCGGCAGGCGTGGTGGAACGAGTGCCGAGACACCTCCTCGGACCGAGTGTGCTTGTCGCAAATGGGATAGTGCTTCTCGGCGTATCTGCTGCCCGTTCCCTCTGGATCGTGCAAATCATGTTTGTCTTTGTTGGCGTGTTCTACATCGGGGGGCGGACCTTGCTGAACACAGCGGTGCAGATGGGGATTGTGGATGAGATGCGGGGACGGGTGAGTGCGCTCTGGATTGTTGTATTCACTGGATCTTTTGCCTTGGCTGCCCCTTTCTGGGGGCTTCTCTCTGATCGGATTGAGACTTCAACTTCGTATTTTATTGGGGGAGTGGCGTGTCTCAGCTTTGGTGGTTTGGCGTTTACGCGTCTTTCTTGGCTGGAGCGCCCGGCGCGTTGACCCCGGCGCGTTGACGGGCATTTGCGGGTCGTTCAGTGACACGTGTGTCGCTTCCGGAAGTATTGTTGGCGGGTTTTCTTCTCGGGTGCTTTGCCTGTAGTGGCGTGGGCTGCCGGCGGTCTGGGCTTTTTTTGTGATCTTTTTATGACATTGCCTTCCGGTGTGGGGAAACGAAACGCGCGAGTAATGCAAAATCCTGTTTTTTTGCAGTCTCCTCCCGCGATTTTTCGCAAAAGGTGATATTGCTTTTTTTGCTGCCGATCGCTCTCCGTGAAGCCATGCATGCCCGCTACTTCAAGAGATCCTCTGGATGGAAGCCTCGTGTGGAAGAGAAAAACTTTTCTCGCCTTTTCTCACAAGGTGGTGGCCACAATTGGATGAACTGACTGGATGGCCAAAGGCCATGAGAGGCCACAAAAGGTGACAAGGCAGTGTGCTTGTTCCTGGTTGGTTCCTGGAAAGGAACACGGAAAGGAACACGCAAGATCGCTGGTCGATCGGTCAGGCAAAGTCATTCTGGAGCGAGAGGCCAGGATTCCTCGGAGGAGAGCGGTTAGGTGTCGGCAATGACGCGAAAAAGGCTGCGCCAAATGATCCTGGCAAATGACTCTGTCGAGCCGCCGGTCTTGTGGAGAATGTGCTGGAGCGCGAAGACTGGGGTTGCGCCGGAGGGCGCTGTCGGTATCAGAGCTTTGTGGCGCTTGCCCAGGCAGCTGGTCAGAGGCCGGATAAACGACTGACGGGCATGGTTTCAGTGTGGAATAAGAGTGCTTTGCAATAGGAGGTGCCAGTGAACAGGACAGAGCTCGTCAAGTCGGTTGCTGAACAATCCAATCTGACGGTAAAAGAAACTGGGGTTGTGATCGACAGCCTTATCGACACGGTGGAGCGTCAGGTCAAGAAGGGGGAGCGAGTCACGATTCCGGGTTTTGGTACCTGGGAACGCCGTCGAAAAAGCGCCCGTACTGGACGGAACCCGCAGACAGGAGAGCCTCTTAAAATCAAAGCATACAATGCTCCCGCTTTTCGTCCTGGCCAGACATTCAAGGATATTGTGGCAGGCAGGGTGAAAATGCCGGTCGTTCCCAAGAAGCGGAGCACCGCAGCACGCGCGGCAGTCGTAAGGAATACTTCTGGAAGAGTCGCGGCAAAAGCAGCCGTTCCAAAGAGAGCCGGAGCAGCTACGAGAGCGGGAGCGGCCACAAAGGTCCCGAAACGTGCTTCTTCCCGTGTCGGATCCACTGTTCGTGCGGCTTCGAGTGCACAATCGCTCAAAGGCGCAAGGGGAGGAGCCGCAAAAAAGACCGGCGGAAAAGCTGTGGGAAAGAAAGAACCGCGGGCGTCTGGAGCAAGAAAGCGCTGACATGTGATTTGCCGCAAGCTGAGCAGCTGAACACACGCGAGGGCCGGCAGGCCAATTTATTACTGCTCCTCGCCGAAAAACCCCAAAGTACTTTGGGGTTTTTCGTTTGTGTCCTGCGGAAAGCAGAGGAATCTGGGGCTGGAGTATACAGCGGGCGCTGGGTGGGGCGGTGTCCGTGGAGGTTGTGGGTGTGCTCGTGACGAGCAGGGTCTCACCTGTATCTTCTGTTCTGTGGAAAGAAATGGGGAAACTGGAAGGGCTTGCTGATTACTCAATGAGTGAGTGCGGCGATCAGGACAGGAGTCCTGCGTTTTCGAGATCCGAACGAACCTTCGGGATCTGCTTGCTGCATTTACTCCAATTTTGTGTCTCCCACTGGATTTGCCCAGTCACAATGCTGGGATGGACTTGATAGTGCAACGCTGCTGCATTGATCGCCGATCTCGATGGGCATGAGTGCCCGACGGACGGTTAGGTTCTGGTCACCGGCATGATCACCGGCCGGGGGGATACATGTAACAGTCCTGGCTACGATCATTGATGTGCAGGGCCAGGATGGGCGATACCCAGCTTGAGAATGGGCATCGCGGGCGACAACAGTGCGGTGTGCTCATGTGGGGGAATCCTGAGCAGACGGCGATTGCAAAAAATTGTATCCGTGTCCCATTGGGTGTTTCTGTTTGGCTGCCTCCGTGCTGGGATCGTGTTCTTGGAAGAGACGACCCGGTTGCAGGAATGACCTGGGAAGCGAGTCGTTTCCATGCCCGTTCCCGATCGCAGAACGCTTGCTTCCGATTTCCCTGTTTCTCACGGGAGGGTGTGCTGGTGGCGGGCAGGGGCTTAGGTGCGGAGTTTTTTGAAGACTTCGGCGTGTGGGAGGTTGAAAGGTTTTCCCGACTCTTGCGTCCATTCGTGTACGCGTGTTTGGAAGGCAGTGATTCCTTGGGGGTCGGCTTTCCCCTTTAGGTCTCTTTCGATGTCCATTGTTGATTTGTATTGGGTTTTGTGGGAGAGGAGTGCCACTATTTTGTCTTCCAGGGTGTGGGATATTTCTTCGGCGTGATCAGGGGTGTTGGTCTCGAAAAGGAAAAGCTTGTTCGGGCGGTGGGCGGGGAGTCCGGAATCGGGGTAGACCGAGGGTTCTCGGGCTGCGGTGACTGCGTCGCACGCGAGGAAGCCGGCTTCTCGGTGGTCGGGGTGTAGGCGGTAGGGTTTCCAGGGGTCGTGTGCGAAGATGACGGTCGGGCGAATCTCTCGTATCCAGAGGGCGACTTCTTTGCGGGTGTCGAGATTGTTGACGAGGAATCCGTCTTCGAAGCCGGCGAAGTCGACGCGTTGTACTCCGATGGCCTCTGCTGCGGCGCGTTGTTCTTTTTGGCGCAAGAGGACGAGGTCTTCTGAGGAAATGTCTCCCCAGGAGCCCTTGGACCCGTCTGTGAGGACGAGGTACGCGCAGAAAGTCCCGGCTTTTGCCCATTTGGCGAAGGTTCCCGCGACGAAGAATTCGGCGTCATCAGGGTGGGCACAGATGGCGAGGGCGCGTGCAGGGGCTGCCATGTTTGTTGTGGGAGTCTGGGCTTCTTGCACTGTGGCGTTTGTGACTTGGGTTTGACCGGCTTGGCGTTCCGGGCCCCAGACCCGTGTCATAGGGGGGAGTCGCCTTTTTCGGGTTTTTCGTTCTTGTGGTTGCTTTTGTGGTTGCTGTGTTGGGGGTTGGTGGTGTGTTTTTTCTCGGCGCGCAGGCTCTCCAGGCTATTGAGGTCGGCTGGGGTATCGATGTCGAAGGCGAGACCAGGGCGTTCCAGGGTGCGTACGGTCAGAGAAGCCGAGAGTGCTGCTTCTCGGTGTCGGGTGAAAGAACCTTGGCCAAAAGAGAGGGGAAAACCAAGCGGGAGGCTGGTGGCGAGAGCATTGGTCCCCTGGCCAGATTTGTCAGGGGCCAAATGCACTTGGTCTTCGTCGACTGCGAGCAGTTCTTCCACGTCTTCTGCAGTGAGAAGGGGAAGGTCTGCGAAGAGAATGCCGAGCACTGTTGCCCCGGTCACGTTCGCAATGCCAGAGGCCCAGTCGAGGCCCTGGTTTAACGTGTGTTGTGGGTTTGTTGCCTGGTGTGTGCCGATCGAGAGTGGCTCTTCGAGGACGGCAGCGCCAAGGTTGCGGGCGAAGCTCCAGATTTCTTTGTCGCGAGAGAGCACTGCAGTCGGGCCGACCTCCATTGCGGTCTGCACAACATGAGTGGCCATCTCGCGTACAAGCGTGAAGCGGGCATCGTCTGGCATATGCTCGCGCAGCCGTTCTTTGGCGCTGAGGAATCCCCGGAGTGGAATGACAATGAGCCTCACCCGGGAAAAGGCCTTGTCACTGGGCGGACTGTGAACTTGCATGAAGAAAGAATACGGCGAGATAGAATGCTGTAGCCAGATGAGTTGCTGTAGTGCAGATGAGGGAGCACTGCAGTTTCATGGCCTTTTACTGTTATTGTAGCCGGATGCGCGACTGGTTGTACTTGGTTACAGAGGGGTTGTTAACTCCTGTAGTCAGATATCTTTTTCGTTTTGATGTAGAGGGTGTGGACCGTATCCCAAAAGACGGGCCCGTGCTCCTGGCCTCAAATCATCTTTCTCCTTTTGATCCGATTGTGTATGGGAAAGTTGGTCTTAATCTAAAGCCCAAGCGATATCCCCGTTTTATGGCGAAGGCAGAACTTTTTCAAAAGCAGCCTTTGAGCTGGTGTCTGGGGAAAATGCATCAGATTCCTGTGTATCGAGGGCAGCGTTCGGTACGAGAGTCTATGGATGCTGCGCGTGCTGCCCTCACAGAGGGAGAATTCGCGATTATCTTTCCTGAGGGCACGATTTCTCCACTTTTTGTGCCGATGAAGCCCCATAGTGGGGTTGGACGTTTGGCGCGGGATACGGGTGTTCCTGTTGTTCCTGCTGGTCTCTGGGGAACACAACGTGTGTGGCCGGGGTACCGGTCTCAGCGAGATTTTTCTCCCCGGCATCCTCTCACCATTACCTTTGGCGCCCCTGTGCGCTATGCGTCAACGGACCGTCCTGCGGTTGTTGCACGTGACATCATGTCGCGTGTCGTGGAGTGTGTCGAGGTGTCACGCGAGCGCTACCCCAGGTCTGAGAATGAAGACCCGTGGTGGGAAGTCGAGAAGTGGCCCACAGCACGAGCGGGGCACTGGCGACCAAAAGCTATATCGGGAATGAAGGACGAGGAGGTGCTTGCTGCCGCCCATGAGGCGCTGTATGGAGAGATAGGTAGGAGTGCCCTCGAAGGGGAGTGATCGGGTGTCCGGTGTATCGGATCCTGTCGTTGCAGTGATTGGAGCGGGGTCATGGGGGACCACCGTTGCTGCGCTTGCTTGTGAGAAGGGCTTGCCCACCCGGTTGTGGGCACGCCGAGAAGAAGTCGCTGTACAAATTAATAAGGGATATTCTTCTCCTTATTTGCCAGGAGTGTTCTTACCATTTGGTCTTCGGGCTACGACTGATTTGTCGGAGACTTTGGAAAATGCCTCTATCGTGATTGTTGCGGTGCCTTCTCATGCATTCCGGGCAGTTACTTGCGAAATGGCGGGAATCGCCGATCCGGATGCGGTGTATCTGTCGCTGGCGAAGGGCATCGAACAAGGGTCTCTGCTTCGGATGTCGGAAATTTTGCGAGAGACTCTTCCTGGTGTACAGGTAGAACGTGTGGGGGCTTTATCCGGCCCTAATCTGGCTCTGGAAATTGCACGCCGTCAGCCTGCGACAACTGTGATTGCAATACCGGATCCAGAGATCGCTGATCTGTTGCAGCGTATGTTCATATCGCCGACTTTCCGTGTCTACACCAATCCCGACCTTGTGGGAGTAGAGCTGGGTGGTGCCATCAAAAACGTGATGGCGATTGCTGTGGGAGTCGCGGACGGTGTTGGTGTGGGAGACAACGCCAAAGCTGCCTTGGTGACGCGGGGTCTTGCTGAACTGACCCGCCTGGGCGTGAAACTTGGGGGTCACCCCATGACTTTTGCGGGTCTTGCCGGGGTAGGAGACCTTATCGCAACTTGCATGAGTCCATATTCGCGGAACCGGCACTTGGGAGAAGAGCTTGGCAAGGGACGTTCGCTTACCGAGGTTTTGGATGAGATGAAGATGGTGGCCGAAGGCGTCTCTTCCACGCGGGCGATTTGCGATTTGGCGATGCGCGCCGAAGTCGAAATGCCGATTGCCGAGCAAGTCGCCAAACTTTTGTATGAAGGAGAAAATCCTATAGATATGGCGATGTCTTTGCTGACGCGGGAAGCAAAGTCTGAGATTGATGGGTACAGGTGATTTTGTGGAAAAACGTGAGAGGCGTTCCGCCTGGGGCGCGCCGCAGGGATTACGCAAGCGTGCCCGTTTTTTCGCACGCG